>FSSH01000046.1_pt1 | contig 125383 bp, 113 predicted proteins | sample 1166101 | NCBI WGS metagenome assembly FSSH01 (sample SAMEA32972668, study PRJEB13176) | freshwater metagenome | biome: Drinking water system; feature: Biomass in drinking water that filtered by 0.45 um membrane; material: drinking water | place: USA | collected 2012-12-20 | depth 0 m | reverse complement strand
TTTCAATCGGCGCCAACATGCTCTTGTTTTCTTGGATATAAACAGCGGCCTTTACATACCATCCCGTGACATAATCAAGTACACCAGAGCCTTTGATGGCTTTCAACAAAGGTTCAAGGTCTGCTTTTTGCGCTGGAGATTGTTCTTTTTTCCCTAAAAACGGCGGATTTCCCATCACAAAACTGCATTGTTTCGCTGGTAGCACTTCGTTCCTGTCCAATTGCAGGGCATTGCCGCAAACGATGTTGGCTTTTTTGACCAACGGAATCCGGCTGTAATAGTTGCCAAAGCGTTGTACCCTGAGGTTCATTTGATGGTCCGTCAACCACAACGCGACCGTGGCAATTTGCGCGGCGGACGGGTCGATTTCGATGCCGTGGAATTGGTTGACGTTGCAATGCATCAAGGTATCGACATCGAGCTGGCCGGTCAACGATTTGCCCCAAAGCGCTTCGATGACTTCCATTTCCAGCAAGCGCAATTCCCGGTAAGCAATCACCAAAAAATTGCCGCAACCGCAGGCCGGGTCGAAGAAGTTCAGGCCGGCCAGTTTTTGTTGAAAAGCCGGCAGTTTCTTCTTGTCCTTGCGGATTTTCTCGAACTCGGCTTTTAGATTGTCCAAAAACAGCGGGCGTATCACTTTCAGAATATTGGCTTCGCTGGTGTAGTGGGCACCGAATTCGCGACGCTTTTTGGTTTTGGCTTTGCCAGCTTCGTCGTCGAAGTGCATGATGGCTTGAAACAGCGAGCCGAAAATGGCCGGGCTGATTTTGCTCCAGTCAATGCGAGCGCATTCGATCAAAGTTTTGCGGGCGGCTTCATCGAAATAGCATTGCGCCAAGCCATTCTGAAACAACGCACCGTTGATATAGGGAAAGGCGGATAGATGTTCCGGCAGGTTTTTCGGGCGCTTGTCCTCGGGACGGTTGAGGGTGTCGAATATCGCCGACAGCACGCCGTGTAAATCGGAGCCGTCCACTTTACTGTGGTTGAGCAACAGATTGAGAAACTGGCCGTTTTGGCCGAACAAGCCGGTGTCGTCGGCAAACAGGCAAAACAGCAACCTGACCAAATAGGTTTCCAAATCCTTGCCTTCATAGCCGGTGGCCTTGATGGCATCGTGCAAGCCAGCCATTTTGTCGGCGGCTTTTTCGTTAGCTTCTTGCTCGGCTTCTACCGCAATGGCTTCATAGTCGGCTAGAAACAGGAAGGGCTCGATGTTTTGTGGGAAGTCGGCCAACTTGAATTCCAGCCGTGGCGCTTTGGATTCCTGGTCGTACAGGTGCAGATTGGCAAAGTCGCTGACCAATATGTAACGCGGCAACTCTTCATCTTTCAGGCCGGGCAAATATTCGGTGGCTTGCACGTACGCAGCATCTAAATTCTTGTTGCCCGATTTCATTTCCACCAGTAGTTTGCCGGGCAAAAACGCATCGATACGACCGTTTTGGTTACCCAGTTTTTTGACGCGGGTCTGAAAGTCCAGTAGACGATAATCCGAAATGCCGAATACCCAGCACAGGCGATTGACAAATTTTTGATCGAAACCGGATTCGTAGGTTACACCGGCAAAATCCTTGGCGAATTCGGCGGCGCGTTTGCGGATGCTGTTGATGTTTAGGGTTGCGGTCATGTTTTTCTTGCTTTTGAGTTATAGGTTCGAACAACCGGCTCTAATTGCGCTGAAGTCCTGCCCAACCCCGCGCGCCGTATCCGCGCGGCAGTTGCAAATGATTGGGTCGGTGGCGCTGGAATTTGACCGATGTATGATCGAGCAGGGCGGCCAGATACGAACTTCAAAGACTTCTTGTTGTGGGTTCATCGTGGAAAATCCATTTTTTAGTTGAGTTGGTAGTCCCGGTTTAGCATCAATCTTGCCGTTTAGCGCACGCTGGTAATATTTAGTGGCTTATCCGACGACAGCCAAAGTAAAGCGGCAAAATCCTAGTTTAACCGGCTTACACAAACATCAACAAGCCGAGCCCTTTGCTTTCACCGCTAGAATCCACTTCTAAATAATATATGACACTCAACGCCAAGGGTCGAATCAAACGCGCCCAAAATGCAGCGTGTGGTAATTCTGAATAAATCCGCGACCAATGTTAGATGCCGAACGGATCAGGTCGCCATTCTCTAATAGGCTAGGCCAGAGCACACTGCTCTTTATACTTGATCACTGGTTGCACCAGGTCCAAGCCCAGGCTTCAGTATCGCTGGACTTCATACCCCGAAGCTAACAGCGTCGGGGGACTTACCCCAGCAATGATAGGTAGCGAAAACTATTCATTAGCTTTAAGTTGGTGTCCATGCAAAAAAATACCCCTTATATTTTTTTTCTGACCCTCGTTTTATTTGTGACGGTCTCATTTTTTCTTTTGATTAAAGACTTTTTATTGGCCTGCTTTTGGGCAATCATTCTGGCGGTTGTGTTTTACCCGATTTATGAAAGGACTAAACGCTATTTTAAAAACTCGGAAATACTGCCGCTATTATTCACAATGATGGTGATTATCCTGGTCTTTTTTATTCCCTTGTTAAGTATAATCTTGATGATAACGGAGGAAAGCGCTGTTTATTATCAAAAAATACAAAGCGGGGACATCAATCCTCAAGCTTATTTTCAAGAAACCCTCGCGCTTCTTTTACCAGAATTCAATAAGTTTTCTCATATACAGGAAATAAGCGTTGGGCAGATAAGCGCCTCAGCCGGAAATGCTTTTACCCAAGCCGTGCAATATATAGCGCAACAACTCCCAGCAATGACCCAGAACCTATTGAATTTGATTGTTCAGGTGGCCTTGTCATTTTACATGCTGTTTTTTTTTCTACGAGATGGCCAGCAATTGATAAGAAAACTCATATCGCTAATCCCAATAGGCGACAAAATCGAAATAGAATTATTCGAGCGTTTCACCAGCGTAGCCAGAGCGACTGTCAAAGGCGGATTACTGGTCGCTGCCATCCAGGGCAGTATCGGGGGGGTATTGTTTTGGTTTATAGGTATTCCAGCAGCATTCTTATGGGGTATGTTAATGATAGTTTTATCGTTATTGCCGATAGGCAGTGTGCTAATTTGGGGGCCTGCTGCGGTCATTTTATTTTTACAGGGTCATACTTTAAAGGCGGTTATCGTGTTAGCAGTCGGTATTTTTGTGATTGCTATGATCGATAATTTTTTGCGGCCAAGGCTGATAGGCAAAGACAGCAAAATGTCCGATTATCTGGTCCTGGTGTCAACCCTGGGCGGAATAAGCTGGTTTTCATTAACAGGCTTTGTATTAGGCCCTATTATTGCCGCGTTATTCATAACCTTCTGGGACATATTAGGAAAATATAACCGGACCATTAATTCGTAAATGGAAGGCATCGATTCGATTAAACCCGAAAACCAATCACCTTTCCGATCATCGTAAAGTGCTTTACCAGACTATTGATCCGACTGTGGCCGTTTACGTCCGCAAAAGCGGGAATCCAACGCACATTAGTCTGGCATTCGTCCGCACGAGAGCGAGGAGATTTCAGGGTTGGCTACCCGCTCTTGTGCTACGTAGGTAAATCTCCGCCAAAAAGCCATAAGATCCCAAGCTAGTGCTCGCCATTTTTCACAGCGTCTTTTTTGAGCCTCAATGGACAGCTCATTTCTCAGCAGGATGTATCTGACATTGTTCCGGCTTGCCGTCCTTGTAAGCTGCCGAGATACCGCCCGGACCGGCGGTGCCGGGGATTAGCAGATAGGCTTGGCCGTCGATACAAACCTTATGTAAACGCCAGGTTTGTATCTGACCTTGAATTTGAATGTGTTCCAGACTGATTTCTTCAAGTGGTAAGGATCTCGCCACGGGTGGCGGCAGGGCATTGGCTGTGGCTGATGCCATCGTTATCAGCAAACCGCACACAAACTTCTGCATGATTTTCTCCTGTTGGTTTTTTGGGCACCGCTTTAGAGCAATCGTATCAGTGTTACGCCACCTAAAGCGTTAGTAATTATGGTTAGAGTAGGGTACTTGGGGCGCTAGGGACTATTGCCTTTAGCGCTTGGTATTTTTCCACAGATTTACGGTTGCGGCAGTCGTAGAGTGATTATGCCGGCTGATTACAGGGATTTGTGACACGACTAATAGTCGTTCGTCGCCGGTCAGAGAGAAATACGCGTGGCTTTCTGGCTCCTGAGCAGAACAGGGATCTTTCTGCTCAGGAGCAATAGCAAGTTGAATCGTCTTAGCCGCAATTGCCTAGGGACTAACGATCTGTTTCAAGACCGATCGGTTCGACTTACGGTTTGGAGCCGCCTTTTTAGGGGGCAATTTTTCGATATTTCAAAGGAGTCAGTCACATGAACGCTCAATTAGACCAAAGTTTCCGAGTTCTGAATGCAGAAGAACTGCAAAATGTATCCGGCGGCTGGTGCGGAACGGTTTACCCCGGTTTCTGGAAAGGGCCAAAACCCGGTCCGCTACTGGATGTAATGGGGACCGCGGTTAGCAAGGTTTCCTTGGTAAGCCTAAATCCTCAGCCGTTACCGCCGGCTGAAATGGGCTTTTTCTTGAAGTAAGCCGTTTCGACCAGGAAACAGAGGCCGGCCCAGTGCCGGCTTTTTAGCTCAGTGCTTGACGAGTTTCACGGGAGATGAGCGTGCAAAAAAACCATGCCGCCAGCGAGAAACTCGCCAGCGACATGGCAACTAGGGAGGAGGTGCTGACTGATTTATGCGCCGGCCTTTCTACGTTTGCCCAAACCCATTACACCCAGCATGCCACTTAGAAACAGCCAGGTGGCGCCGGGTAGTGGCACTGCGGAAACGCCGGATACTGAGAAGGCTTGGTTAAAGGTGGTGCCGCCGACGATGTCGGTGCCAATTCTCAGCCAGTCGGGGTCCAGATTTTCATCACGTATCCACGCTTGCAAATCCGGGCTAAACGGACCACTGCCGCCGACAATCGGTCTGGCTGCCGACAGCCAGAGGAAATTGCCGTTTTTCAATTCCACCTGCGGCACAAAAAAGTAGCGGTTTGCCGCGAGCGAAATTGGGTCGTTAAAATTTATGTCGAACCGGACCTCTTGCCCATAGACCGCGCCTTCGCCGCCGGTGGTTTGATTGGGCAGCGGATTAATGCCGTATATGACCGAGTTGGCGGCCGAGGCGTTGGCGTTTAATGAGGTGATGGTGTAACTCAGGGAATTGCTGGCCGATTCGCGGCCTAAAAACCTCACATCTGCTGGCGAGTTGTTGCGGGTCGGGACGCGCCCGGACGGTGGATTCACCGAATCTCTATCGAATACCCGATAGATTTCCACATTGACGTTCTCGATGTCGCTGAGCTTGGCACCATTGGCCAGCAGTCCGGTGAAACTGGCTTGATATAGATCGGTTTGTTTCGTCAACAGGAAATCGTCCGCCGATTCTATTTCCTTAACGCTGCTGCCCGCTTGTGCGCCGGCGGCGATTCGGTAATCCGGATTGCCGGTACTGAATGAAAAGGTTGTAGCGTGGACATTAGTGGCGAATAGCGTGGAAATAGCCAGAATGGGGATTAACTTGGTTTGCATGGGCATAGTCCTAAAAAGAGTAAATTGTTGAGAATACGTCTTGGATAAAGAAACTGCTGGCAGCTTCTGTCTTCAGTAATGCGAGTACTATGCCAATAGAGTGTTTAATAAAAAGATGTTTACAATCAGTATTTTGAGTATTTTTATGGCGTTATTTTTCTCACCGTGGCCTGCGACGAAAGTTGCAAGGAAAAGTTTTGAAGGCGGTGGGATATCAGGTGAAAGAGGGCTTATAACCGCTGCCATGGCTGTCTAGTCGGCAACTTTTGTCGCAGGCTGCTTTTTAGGGGGTCGATGCCTCCACTGTTTAACGAATATCGTCAACTAAGCGTGTTCCCCGTTTTTATGGCATTGCCGCTCTGCTGCAAAGGCAAGAGGAGAGGAATTAGCCAGCTACTTTATCCGACCGTTTGCCCGACTTTTGTGAGCGCCCCGATTGAGTCCGTCGGCAGGCTGAGTTAGGTCGCTGTGTTACTGAAAGCAATCGAGCTGCGCTTGTCGAGCCCCGAACGGCATCAACAGATTTTAAGTGTCCTTAAACACTACCCGGCGAATACTATACAAGTCAGTGGTTTCACCGCGAAATTTAGGCTTACCGCCATTTCAATCGAGGATAGAATGAACCCGGATTTCTAAACCACCCATCGGTTCAAGCAAACATGACGCAGAAAACTAATTCTGGGCTTTATAGGGCGGTATGTCTGGGTATGGCGTTAGCGGTGGCTGCACAGGCTGAAGCCCCGGAACCGCTGGCACCGCTGCCGCTCACGGCCGATGCCGATACGCCGAGCGTGGTGTTGGGGCAACGCTTATTCCACGATCCTAAACTCTCCGACCAGGGCAAGCGCTCCTGCGCCAGTTGTCATCCGCTAGACAGCGGCGGCATGGACGGCAAGGTCCGCGCCGAATCGGCTGATGGTGTTTCGCTGCTGCGCAACACGCCCAGCTTATTCAATGTCTCCTTCAACTACTTTTTTAATTGGGATGGGGTAGTGACTACGCTGGAAGCACATACCGAAAAAGTCATGCTTAACCCCAAAATCATGAACGCTAAATGGCCAGAATTGATCCAGCGTCTGCGCGCCGAGCCCGACTATACCGAAGCGTTTAGCCGGGTCTATCCGGACGGTTTGACGAAAGCCAATGTGGTCGATGCCTTGAGCAATTTCGAGCGCAGTTTGGTCACGCCGAATGCGCGCTTCGACCGGTTTTTGCGTGGCGACACTGCCGTGCTTGATGCGGACGAACAGCAGGGTTATCGACTGTTCAATGCGCTGGGTTGCGTGGCTTGCCATCAGGGCGTTAATTTGGGCGGCAATCTGTTTCAAAAATTTGGCATATTCGGCGCACCGCAAGGCGAGCAGGGCCCCGTGGACCAAGGGCGTTATAGTGTGACCGGCAATGACAGAGATCAAGGAGTGTTTCGCGTGCCGAGTTTACGCAATGTCGCAGTTACCGCGCCGTATTTTCATGACGGCCGCGCCGCCAATCTGGAAGCGGCGGTGGACACGATGGCCGAGCATCAATTGGGCAAGCGGCTGGCAGCAAAGCAACGCGATGCTATCGTTAAGTTTTTAAATACCTTGACCGGCGAGTACGCCGGCAAGACGTTAGACATCAAGAAAACGGCGAATCCATGACCACTATTTCCTGGCAGCCCAGGCTGATCGTCGCCGGACTATTGCTGGCCTTAACCTATTTGTGGCTGCAAAGCGCCAGTCCCGAACTGGAACGGCGTAACCGTCTGCAAACCACGCTGCGTATTATCGAATTACGCGATGCGGAAATACTGCGCGATATTTTGCTGGCGCGCGCCGGTCTATTGGCTAACTACGATGCACTCACCAAAGCCGGCCAGGAATTGCTCCGGCTATCGCAGAGTTTGCAAGCTGAATTGAAACCGGCCAATGGCAACGCGGGAAACCGGATGGGCAACTTGGCAGAGCAGTTAACCGCAATTGTGCAAAATAGCTTGGTGCAAATCGAGTACCTGAAATCGGACATTGCTTTACTGCGTAATTCGGTGATGTCTTTTGAAACGATCGGCAACACCTTACGAGCGAACGCAGTTCCCGGGGATACCCTAAAGCTAGGTAATTTATGGCGTTTGATGTTCAGTTTCATGGATAGTCCAAAGCCCGAATTGGCCGAGGAAATTCAGTTGGAGTTGGATCGGTTGGCGGAGCTCGCTTCACTATCGGACGATTACCGCGTGCTGATCGCTCACGGTCGGTTGATCATCGAAGAGTCGCCCAAAGTGGATGCGCTCTTACGACAGATCATCGACCAGCCCATTGTCAGCCGGGTCGATGATTTACAGCAGGCATTGCGTCAAGATAGCGACAGCGAGGAACAGCAAGCCGAAGTGTATCGCCTGTCCCTTTATCTGGTGGCCGTGGTGCTGCTGGCTTATTTGTTGTACCAGTTCGCATTGCTCAGGGCCAACACCCTGGATTTACGCCGGGCGCACGCCAACTTGCAACAAGAAACCAACGAACGCTTGCAAGCCGAATCGTGGTTACGGGAAAGCGAAGCCCGGCTGCGCGCCATCACTGACTCGGCGCAAGAAGCGATTATTTCCACAGACATACAAGGTAACATCGTGTCTTGGAATCAGGGTGCGCAATTGATGTTCGGGTATAAGACAGATCAGATATTGGGCCAGCCCTTGCGACATTTACTGGCTAACCCTTCGCAAGCCGTTCTCGAACAGATTGACCAAGAGCAAGCGCTCAAGCAACGCTTAAGCCCCAATAGTCCGATGCTGGAAACGAAGGCTATCACTCGGGAGCAGCGCGTGTTTCCGGTCGAATTGTCGCTATCTCACTGGACTCGCGGGACCGAGCGCTATCTGACCGCGATCATCCGCGATATTAGTGCCCGCAAGCATTTGGAACAGGTCGCCCGCCAGCAAGAGCTGCAATTGATCCAGGCCAATAAGATGACCGCATTGGGTACCTTGGTATCCGGCGTTGCGCACGAAATCAATAACCCGAATCAACTGATTTTATTTAATTCCGGCTTACTTGCCGGTATTTGGAGCGACGCACTGGAGATTTTGGAGGATCACTATCAAGCGAACGGCGAGTTCTCGCTGGGCGGTTTACCCTACAGCGAAATGCGTGATAGCGCGGCGGTGTTGATCCATGACGTCAAAGATGGCGCCAAACGCATTGAGCGTATCGTCGCCGAACTGAAAAATTATGCCCGCCCGCAAAGCGGAGAAGCTCAGGTTTGTTTTGCTATTAATGAGGTGGTGGAACGGGCTGTACGCTTATTGAAACATTTGATAGCCCAGAAAACGCTGCATTTCAGCGTCGATTCGACAGAAGACTTACCGTTGTTGCACGGCAATCCGCAGCAGGTGGAACAAGTGCTGGTTAATCTGCTGATCAACGCCTTGGAAGCGTTGTCTGGCCCGCAAAAGGCGGTCAGCATTGCCACCAAACTAGTGGCTGACGGTCGGCATGTCTGCGTGGAAGTTCGGGATCAGGGTATTGGCATAGCCGCCGAACATATTCAGCAACTGTGCGATCCCTTCTTTACCACGAAACAGGCCAATGGCGGGACCGGCTTGGGTTTGGCCATCAGTGCATCCCTGCTGCGCGCTCAGGGTGGCCGTTTAAGTTTTTCATCCGAGCCGGGTCAAGGCACCTGCGCCAGCATTATTTTTTCAGAACATTCGATACCCGTGATGGAAGCGCATCATGCACTCTAAAAATCTGGGTAAGTTGCCCATCTTGTTGGTGGACGATGAAGCGCAGTTGTTGCACAGCGCGAGTCTGGTATTACGCAGCGCCGGATTCGCCGAGGTGTTGACTCTGGACGATAGCCGGACGGTGTTAGCGTTGCTGGCCAGTCGGTCTATCGGCGTGATTGTGCTGGATCTCACCATGCCGCATCTCTCCGGCCAGGACTTGCTGGAACAGATAGCCGCCGAGTACCCAGAAATTCCGGTGATCATGATGACCGCCACCAACGATTTGCAGATAGCAGTGCAGTGTATGCGCTGCGGCGCGAGCGATTATCTTTTGAAGCCGGTGGAGCAAAACTGTCTGGTGGCCGCAGTGCGGCGGGCGGTGGAGGCCAGCATACTGCGCACGGAGTTTTTGTTGCTAAAGGATAGGCTGTTGACCAACAGCCCACACGAACCAAGCGGATTTTCTGATATCGTCACGCAGAGTCCGGCCATGTTTGCGATATTTCGCTACATCGAAGCGATTGCCGCCTCCCCGCAGCCGGTGTTGATTACCGGCGAAACCGGAGCCGGCAAAGAGTTAATTGCCCGCGCCTTGCATCATGTGTCCGGGCGAGCCGGCGATCTGGTGGCGGTCAACGTTGCGGGTCTGGACGATACGCTGTTTTCCGATACGCTATTCGGCCACGCTAAGGGCTCGTTTACCGGTGCCGAGCGAGCTCGCGACGGTTTAATCGCCAGCACCGGAGAGGGTACTTTATTTCTGGATGAAATCGGCGACCTCAGCATTGCTTCTCAGGTCAAACTGCTGCGTTTATTGCAGGATGGCTCGTTTTACCCGATAGGTGCGGATCGGCCCCGGCAAAGTCGGGCGCGCATCATCGTCGCGACCCACTGCGATGTCAGGCGGCAAGTCGAGGTTGGGGCTTTTCGCAAGGATTTGTACTTTCGCTTGCGAACCCATCACATCCAATTGCCGCCACTGCGCGAGCGCCGGGAAGATCTGCCGCAACTCACGCTGCATTTTGTGGAGAAAGCCGCCGAGAGCCTCGGAAAACCCGCGCCAAGCGTGCCGCCGGCGCTATTTCAGTGGTTGCATAACTACTCGTTTCCCGGCAATATCCGCGAGCTAGAAGGCATGGCATTCGACGCGGTTGCTCGCAGTCAAGGTGCCGTGTTGTCCTTGCAGAGTTTTAAGGAGGTCATCACCGATGTGGTGCCCGTGCATGCCGATGGCAATGCGCCGAATGGGCAGACGATCTCAGCCGGCAATTTTCCGCAGCGCTTGCCCACTTTGAAGGAAGCCGAGGACGCGTTGATTAGCCAAGCCTTACAGCGCGCTCAAGGTAATCAAGGCGTTGCCGCGGGCTTGCTGGGTATCAGTCGGCAGGCTTTAAACAAGCGGCTGATTCGCCGCGACGGCGAGAGTTTTTGAGTCACTACGTCCTTCTCCGTGGCGGAGTAGGTAAGGATGAGCGTATGAAAATAAACTTCCTCGCCACAGTCCTTTCTGCGACTACTTCCTGCATTGCCCTTGTGCCAGCAGCCGCACTGTTGTCCAGCAAAAGCGAGTGTTTGACTCCGTGGTGCGGGTAGTTTGTAGGTTTGGATTTATAAAGCGTTAATCCGCCGTCGAGTTTATTCGACCACGGGCTGAAATATTTGCAAAACGGCAAACCCATTCGTCCCCAAAATTGTGTCGCTTGCTCAACCGAACATCTATCCGCGCTCAAATAACTATGAAAAGAAACTAAGGAGAACCAATCGTGGCTTTAATATCATTGCGACAACTTTTGGATTACGCGGCGGAACACAGCTTTGCCGTGCCGGCTTTTAACATCAGCAATATGGAGCAAGTGCAGGCTATTATGCAGGCGGCCGATGCCTGCGACAGTCCGGTGATCATGCAAGGCTCGGCTGGGGCGAATCGTTATGCCGGCGAGGTATTTCTGCGGCATTTGATATTGGCTGCCGTCGAGCAATACCCGCATATTCCGGTGGTTATGCATAGGGATCACGCGCCTTCGCCAGACACCTGCGCCCAGGCGATTCAATCCGGCTTTAGCTCGGTGATGATGGATGGCTCTTTGCTGGAGGACATGAAAACCCCGGCTTCGTTTGAGTATAACGCCGAGGTGACCCGCCGCGTTGTGAACATGGCGCATGCTTGTGGCGTATCGGTGGAAGGCGAAATCGGTTGTCTGGGCTCGTTGGAAAATCAGCAGGATGCAGATCACAGTCGCTTGCTGACCGATCCTGACGAGGCGGTGGAGTTTGTCAAACAAACGCAAATCGATGCATTGGCGGTGGCCATCGGCACCAGTCATGGCGCGTATAAATTTAGTAAGCCGCCCACCGGCGAAGTGTTGGTGATCAGCCGCCTTAAATCCCTGCAGCAACGCCTACCCAATATGCATTTTGTGATGCACGGCTCCAGTTCGGTGCCGCAAGACTGGCTGCAAGTCATCAACGATTACGGTGGTGATATTCCCCAAACCTATGGTGTGCCGGTTACGGAAATAGTGGAAGGGATTAAATACGGTGTGCGGAAAGTCAATATCGATACCGACTTGCGCATGGCGTCCACCGGCGCGATTCGTCGCTTTGTCGCCCAACCGGAAAATGTATCGGAGCTGGATGCCCGCAAGATATACCAAGCCGCCAGAGACGCCATGCAGACACTTTGCCGAGCACGATACGAAGCCTTCGGCTCGGCCGGGCACGCCGGTAAAATTAAAGCTAAGCCATTGAGCGAAATGGCGAAACGCTATCGGTGAGATGGACGCCAGGGTATCGGACTCTGCGCAAATCGCGGAAAATCCGATCGCACTGTTCTGGCCGCTAAGCGCCTGTCTCACCATTCCATCTATCGGTGCGGATACTGGACCGGCCAAACCAGATGTTTTCGACGTAATAGCCGCTCCAGCTCTCAGTATTTTAAGGCAATGCAGTTGATAAAAATCAATCTACTTTCGGGCTGTGTCGTTCGCGTTCCGCTAACGATGTAAGTTGTCGTGCCGAGAAAGATAGTTGGTGGATCGGTTATGCCATAGGGATAAATTTCGGCTAGACGTAAGAGTAATAAAATTTTTATCTTAACAGTGCTACAATCCGTTGCCTATTAGGTTTATCTGAAAGTGTGTCGTTAATTTTTGTCGGCAATAACGGGAACAGGCTACAGCGTAGTCTCTAGGGGGGTAGCGTGAGAATTTTAGGTATGGTTTTAATCGCATCGCTTGGATTGACCATGATTGCTTGCAGCAAGGCGAATCAGATCAATGCACGGAGTTTACAGTCCGCGCAGAAGTCGGTTTTTTACATTAAAGAACATTTACCGGAAGCTGAACGTATGCCGTTTGAGGTCTCTTATTGGTTGTTGCGCGATCAAATCAAGAACAATGACGAGTTTTTGCAACTTATCGACGGTAAAACTTCAAAAGAGTTGACCGACTTGGGGAAAGACAATTTCACAAAGCGCAAAGCGGCCGGCGATAAGGACTATGTCCGGTACGAAAATTGGGAGCAGATGATTTCCAACTCCTTGCAACAACGCAACGCTCAGGAAACCGCGGATAGCGCCGATCCGCGCGATAAAAAAGGCTACCCCCGCGTAGATTACAAAATGCACGCGATGTAAGCAGACTGGCCCTAATGCGTTCGCTACTGCTTGACGACGATTCGGCCTTTTGGGGTTGCCGCAGGCCGCCAATTTGCGCGGCGCCGGCTATATTCTCGACACTCCGGGCGACGGTGAGCAAGGCGAATTCCTGGGAGCCGCCGAACATTACGTGCCGCTATCCTAATTCTGGGCAAGCCTATATTCGCCGGTTTGGATGTACTCAAGTCTTGGCGCAAAGCCGGCAACCGCATGCCGGTTATCGTGCTGACCGCTCGCGATGCCTGGCACGAAAATGTCGACGGCTTTAAGGCAAGTGCCGACGATTATATCTGCAAGCTTGGATAGCCCCCAACATTACCGACCGATTGCGGGGTCTTCAGTCGGGTATCCCGCGTTGGGTACAGGCGGGTTTCAAATACGAATTTTGAGGCACCTGCGAACAAAAGATGACTTGAAATAGCTGTAAGAAAAATAAGTTTTTTTTCATAAAAGTGCTAAAATCGCTCTGCCTTCTCAACAGAGGAGTTAGGATTCGGCACTGTCAAACGCGGTTGTTAGCCGAATCTATTAAGACTTTTTCGTGTAGGGAGCTTTTCGGTGCAATAGGTACTCCCAGAAAGTGGAGGCAATCTCTTTTTTACGAAAGTTAGCCTCTATGGCTTATTGCACCTTTTTTGGAACTCGCAAATATAAAATTTAAAGCCTGGTAAACAAGAATTTGATCGAGTAATCCCGGAGCTTTTTTATTGAAAATGTGAGCCATTCGGCTGTCAATTTTCAGAATGATTTAAAAGCGGTGATCTGGGAAAAGCAGGGTCTATTAGGGACCTGAATACATAAATAGAGGATACGGTTGTCGAACAAGGCGTAGCGGAAATGCAAAATCCATATATAGGACTTAGAAAGTCCGTTAATCTCGATTGTATTTCTATTGTCTCGACAATCTGAGAATAGGTTTGGCGCTTTGGTCTGCGTTTTGCCGACAGGCGCGTCAAGATTTTTTTAACTATATAAAACCAATTTCCGAACCAATTTTATTACTTGTATTTGGAGGATAAGCATGAATCTCACGGCAAAATTTTTTCAAATATCCGGTTTGGCGATGCTGACGCTGCCAGAGGTTAGTGCCGCCCATCCTTGGCACTGGCCGAATGAGACCGTCGGTTTCCTTAGCGGGTTGATCCATCCACTGGAGAGTTCCGACCATATTCTAACCATGTTGGCAGTTGGGCTGTGGCTGTCTCGCTACAGCAAGCTTGGCTGCCAGTTTATGACTGCGCTGTTTGTCGCGCTGATGCTGCTCGGCGGCTCTCTTGGCTTTCTAGCTGTTGAAATTATTCATGCCGAAACCACCATGAATCTATCGTTATTGGTTTTGGGGCTGTTGCTGGCTTTGGGGCGCAAGGTGGCATTGCCTGTCGGTCTAATCGTTTTGGGTAACGTGGCGGTATTTAAAGGTTATGTGCATGCCTTCGATATGTGGTTGGATATCGACGCGGTTGCCTACACCTGCGGCTTTGCGCTAACCACTGTGCTACTGCTAGCGATCGGAATTGCTATGAGCGGCCTATTTGCGCGGCTAAAAGTCCGTTATTCACTCGTCAGATCGGCAGCTTAGAGTTAGCCGCAGTTTGGTTGTTGATCCACATTGTGCCCCCTGTCATTGATTGCCGATGTTGTTAGACACCAAGTTCAACTATCCATCCTGCCTCTTTGTTTCCAGCCACTCCGTTTGGGCAGAGCCTGCCGAAACCAGTTTTTGTTCTCATTTTGACGGGTTCAGGGCGAACCGTAATTAAGGGCTTGGCTGATACCCAACAATTTACAACAAGAAAGGAGCATAGAAGAAACTGAAGTTAGATCAGAAAGAAATTCATTACGCTGAAATTAAATTATTCACTGAAGAGATTTGGATATGACACTAGAAAAGATTTTTATCGCATTCATCATGTTTTTTGCGATGCAGGGTTTCTCCGCATCAACCTTTGCAAAAGAAGCCAAGAAAGACGTACCTACGATATTGAAAGAGGTGGATGCCAAAGTTCAACTAGCCTTGAATGCGATTCCGTCCGGCAACTCGCAAGAGATTGCCACGTTGATTAAGGATATTTCCGAAAATGCCAGCGAATTGAGCGCCAACTACAAATTTGAATTCGAGCGCGACAAAGTGGTATTGAGATTAAAAAAAGCGAGAGATCTGGCAAAAAAATCTGACTTTGCAGGTACAGAGCAAGAACTTAAAGAGGTCCGCGAAGGATTTGCCAAATTGACAAATTACCTATAACGGAACTAACCAGGCAAAACATACAACCATGGAATTGTTCCCTGGTTGTATAGTCATCGCACTTCGAATTTGGGTTTTTTGATTCCCTTTCCGCAACTCTCTCCCTGAGGGCGAGGGAGAGAATTTTCCGAGATTTGAAAGGTATATAATCTCTCTATTCCCCTTTAGTTATGCTGCAAGGCACGAATTACTAAGCAGTTTACAGCTAATTTCCGCTGCCAAACGCCTGATTCGCGAATGGATTAAAGCTGGGTTGTGTCACCATGTTAAAACCAAACTCGGTGCCCTGATGGCAAGCATTGCAGGCCGCAGTGATTGCATTGTAATTTTCGATAAACATCGGCAGGTTTTTGTCCTTGATTGCTTGTTCCATTCCCGCGAGTGGCCTATCCATATACTGCGCAATCAATTCCGGAACCGGTTGTTTAATCTGCTTGTGGGTAGGATGATACTTACCGGCATCTGCAAAGCCTTCGCGTAACTCATCGACTTCATATGCCGCTAGCTCCCAGTTTCGCGCTTGTCCGGCAAACCAAAGTTTGGTGTGACGAACCGCTGTTTGCGCCATGATTTCACCCAATCCGGGCGTAAAATGCGCGCTTTGTTGATGTTCGTGTTCGTGGTGCTGCAGATCAGCGCAGGCCAGCAAGAGACTGGTGGAGCCGATCAGTATTGCGGCAGCTAAACGTGATAAGTTCATGACGGTCTCTCCTGAGTGATTGTTATTGGGATAAGTGTGGGTAATATCGGTCTGTCCGGCACGCGTCGTGATGCGCGCCAGAGCTGAAGAAAAACCCCTTACTAGTTGGACCCGCTGCCAGACGTTCTTGGAGTTACTCAGGCGTTGTAGCGGCTGGTTTTGAGCTCAGCAGTCGTGGCAGGAAATACGCTAAACCTGCTACCAATAAGCCGATAACAATGAAAAATATCCACAGAGGTTTCTCGCTCACGGGTTGTTCAACAACCAAGGCAACCGTCAGCGGGATATGCAAGGCGCTGATTTCCGGATCGATATTCAGATCGCTGTCTTTAACCTGCAATACCGCCTGGTATTTGCCGGCAGATTTGAAATCCACGCTGACCGAAACCACCCCTTGTTTGGCAACCGCCATTGGCAGTTCGGTAAGCGTTTGGCCGTCTTCGCGGAGGATTTTCAGCGCCACCTGTTTTTTGCGCACATCTCTATCCAGCAAGTCCAGGGTTATCTGGGTTTTGCCAACCAAGGGGATGTCAATACATTCCGCAGTTGGCAGGGTTTTCATATCCTTGATTTGGCTGGGATCAAATTGGTAGGCCGCGAAGTTGACGACGTAATAGTCGTTGCTTTGCATACAACCGTACATATCAAATGCACCGCCCACGCCTTTTCGATTGCCGCCCAGTGGCACCGAAGCGCCGGCTTGCCAAGTAAAACGCATCATCAGTAGTGCCACTAGCGAGATTTTTAAAGTAGTCATGGTTTTGCCTCAGTGCCTGTGGTGTTGTCTGTCACTGTAAATTTCAGTACACCGCTGACGATTAGCCCATCCTCGGTGACGACTCGGTAACGAATCGCATGCGGGCCAGGCTGCAAGACTTGGGTGCTGGCCGTTAAACGATGGCGTTCGCCGAGTACCAATCGGGTATCGGCATTGTCAACGCGTTTACCGTGACCATTGACTACCACCAGAGACGGCGAGCGTTCGCTGACATTACCGCTAAACCAGAGTTTGATATTGCCATCGAAGTTCGCTATCTCGGTATTGTCTTTAGGCTCTGATTTAAGTAATACGCCTTCGGCATGGCACGCCAGACTGAAGCCAATAAGGGCCAGTGCGGCGACCAGGGTATTGGTGGTCTTGTTGTTCATAAGCTCCAGTAGGCCTTTTCAGAATAAATCCGCAATAAACAGCACGATGGGATCGGATAACGGATGGAAGAAACCAAGTGTGATCAAACCTAGTGCAATGATAAAAACCTTTGTCCAAGCACTTAACGATAAATTTTGTTTTCGCCAAAGCGAATGGAACAGCAGCCAACTGCCTAACCATACCACTAAAGCCAGGGTTTCCTTGCCGGTGTAGGAGCCAATGCTGCCGTCGGGACCGCTACCCTGCGAGCCAGGTATCCAATAGCCGAAGCTGTGTACCATTTTGTCCAGTCCGGGAGATAACCTGGAAATATGGTGGCTAACCATTAGCGTGAAAAAGGCCAACAATACCGATAAGCTGGCAGCTACGGCAGGCCCTGTATAGGGTGTTTGCTCTGCCGTTGGCGACTTTGGTTGATCAAGTTCCATCGTAAGTTCCCTAAACGAAACGCAATTTGGCCAGAATCAGGCCCACCACAAAGCCGAGCATCAAAAAACTCCATGACACCAAGATGGTGATGCCGACAAATTTGCATAAGTCCCGGCGGATTTGCATCGGCAGGCCGTAGTAATAAAGTAATACGGTGGCGGACAGCATTAACGGAAACGGAAACAGTGAGATGAATTCCTTAAACTCCATTAATACGTTATGAAATAGTGGTCTATGCGCCAATATCCAGTCCCGCGGCCCATCTTGGCCCCGGTAGCGCATGTAAATCCAATTGCCGCTAATCGCGCCGGCCAGATTCAGCAGGGTGGCGGCCAGCAACCAGCGGCGTAACGACTCTAGATTAACTTTCATGCCTCTGATTAACGGAATAGCTCTATGTGTCAAAAAGGTCCCGACCACTACTGCCAGAATGGCACTGACACCGTGAACACCTGCTTTTAAGCTGTAGGCGGACGGAAACCAGAAATCAGCCGCCACCAAGGTTAGTAGCAGCAAGAGCGCAATGACAATCTGACTGCGTATCAGAATCTTGGTCAAGTTATCCTGGGTATACTGCCCGGCGGACATGCAATGCCTCTGTCAAAAGTGAGCCGGAAAACCGGCGGAATGTTACTCGTTGCTGCAATCGATTCGCCTTGGCGGAGTCTTTAGAGACAAGCGTTGCGCTATAATCCGGCATTTTTTAATCATAATAACGAGGAGCATACTGTGGAACGCTTCACCATCTCACTCAGCGACGAACTTGCTGAGCAATTCGACCAATGGATAGCCGCGCGCGGTTATTCCAACCGTTCAGAGGCTGTGCGCGACATATTACGCAAGGAAATAGAAACCAAGCGTCTGGTTCAGGATCAAGCCATCTACAGTATTGCCACCTTGTCTTATGTCTACAATCATCACGAGCGCAATCTGGCGGAACGTTTGACCAATCACCAGCACGAAGCCCATGATTTGGTGGTGTCGTCGATGCACGTGCATCTGGATCATGATGATTGCCTGGAGACGCTGTTCCTCCGGGGGTTAACGACACAAATTCGCTCCCTTGCCGATAAAATGTCCGCCGAAACCGGTGTTAGGCATAGCGCGCTGAATCTGATACCTGTCAAAATCGCCGCCCTGCAACATACTCACCGCGGTCATGCTTCTCACGCGCACTTTCATACGCACAGTTAAAAATCGACTCGTCCACGGACAGTCTTGCAACTAAGCACGACGTTGCAGAACATGGAAATAAGAATGTTTTTTTTATTTTCATACAGAATTAACCTCAATGTCTAGTTCGGTTTTTCTGATCGACTCGATTCAATGGAAATTTCATAAGTGTTTCTATGAAGGCCGTGGACAATTCAATTGGGTTTTTGACAGCTAATGCGTGTCGCCGCAGGCCCTGTGAGTGCTTACTTTAGGCTGGTGTTTTGGCTGAATTCGCGGCGCCTCGAAAATGCCGAAACCGCAGCGAATACTTAAATTAAGCGTGAAATTTTTAATTTCATATTTTTGCGGTATCATCTGATCCCTCTTGAAGGAGCGCTAAGTCTAGGGCTTACGTTACCTAGGCTGGATAGAAGGTGGTATTTTGCTGACACGGCTAGGCCTCGTCGGGAACAGATGGTTCCTTTTCGGAGAGGTTTAGTAATCATTTTTGATGTTTGTATTTTTTATTGAACCGAGTTTTTAAGTAGCTTTTTATTCTTGCCACAATCACCATGAAATCCAATCCCACCAGCAAATTTGCCGATGCCGGACTTAGTCCCGGAAAGCTATTGCTATCGTTTGGGTTGCCGTTTTTGTTGCTGCTGGCCTTCTTGAGCAAGCAATTTATTGGTTTCGATACCATCGGTTGGAGTAATGGTTTTAATCACCCGCTAATCGGTCTGGATCACTTATTGACGATGTTGGCCGTGGGCATCTGGGCTGCGCAATTGCGCGGACAGGCTATTTGGATGTTGCCGCTGGCCTTCGTCGGGGTGATGAGTCTGGGCGGTTTGGCCGGTGCTGCCGGTATTGCTCTGCCTAGCGTCGAAGGCATTATCCTTTTGTCTTGTGCTGTGTTTAGCGTATTGATTACCCGTAAAGTGCGATTCAGCGCCAAGGTTAACGTGTTGATCGTGGCCTTTTTTGCGTTTTTCCACGGTTACGCGCACGGCCAGGAAATATCCACCTCCGCCAGTTTGATTTCATATACCTTGGGTTTCATGCTGGCAACCTTGCTGTTGCATGGTGCCGGGATTTTGGTCGCGAAACTGGTGGTGTTCTGTGTCACTTGTCTGTTGACTGCCATGTTTGCCAATGCGGCCTTGGCTAAATCCAACGATCCCCTTACTGAAGATTCCTTGAATGCGCCTGCTAAGTGGGTGCGACACGCCGATTTTCAGCATACCAGCCCCTTTTGGCTAACGCTGCAGCGAACGGCTGAGGTTGATGAGGGTTTTGCGCTATCCCGCCAGCGAACTCCAGTCGCCGAGTCGGCAGGCTGTCGAAACAAGGTAAGTAGTTCCCAAACTGATCGTCCTTCCGGCTTGTTTAGGTTACCCAGCAGTGAATCCCATACTGACGATAAGCATGGTCATTTGCCGCTTGCGAAAACTCGGGCTGATCAGGGTCTAGCGGTCTGCCGGGACAGGGCGATATTCGACGGGGATCATCTGGTTAATGCCGGATTGGATTTCAAACACTATTACCGGGATGTCAACCATACCCCCGGCAAGCATCTGCTCAGCAACGGCGTTGGTCTCACTTCGCCGCCCGTTTCTAATGTTTTAGCTCCGAAAGCGTTCCAAAATTCCTGCATCACCCCGAATACCTTCATTGAAGAGTCGGATCTTCAATCGAAATTTGCCCAGCCTGATAGCGGCAATCTCCATACCCAAACAATCAAATACGCCAGGTCTGATTGCGCCATCTGTGATCAAAACTTTCGTTGGCATTCTGCCCGCGCCATTTTGGTTTGCCCTACTAATTTTCTATCGCCCTTAACTGCCGACGCTAGGTCTGCGGGCGGCATTTTCAGAATTCATTTGCTTCCGGTAAGCCGAATTAGCTTGCCGTTTGCAATGTCCGTAAAACCGCTCGATAGAGCGTTTCCCGTTTCAAACATAACAATAAAAATCAACGACGTATTCAATTTATGAGGAAAGCAATGTACGCCCAAACCCACTTCCGCCGAGTCCCTGTTTTTTATGCGCTTAAACCCTTTAACGGTCAGTAAAGGAGCTGAAATGAATCCGTATACTGCAATGATGAAAAAGAAACCTTTGATTGTCGCCCTGGAAATCATTTTGGGTCTAAGCTGCGCAACACTCCAGGCCGCTCCTGGCGCAGAGCAAGAACAACCGGCCCAGTCCGAAGTTGCCGATACGCTAGAGAAGCCGGCCAAAGCGAAGGCCAAGGCGAAAGCCAGTAAGGAGGAGCCCGAAGAACTGGGCGCGGTGGAAGTGGAAGAGGATGGCCGCGGCAAAAACTTGATTGGGATCGCCGCATCGGCCTCGCAAGGTGAGGTCAGTCAAAAGCAATTCGAAAATCGTCCGCTGTCGCGTAACGGCGAGTTAGTGGAAGTGATTCCCGGCGCCGTTGCTACCCAGCACAGCGGTTCCGGTAAGGCTAATCAATACTTCTTGCGCGGTTTTAATCTGGATCACGGTACCGATTTCACTACCTATGTGGACGGCATCCCGATGAATATGACCACCCATGCCCATGGCCAGGGTTACATGGACATCAACAGCATCATCCCGGAACTGGTAAAAAAGGTTGAGTTTGGTAAAGGGCCCTATTACGCGGAAGTTGGCGATTTCTCGTCGGCTGGTTACGCCAAAATGTTCACCGTCGATAAACTGGATCAAGGCATCGCCAAATTTACCGCCGGTTCCTTCGATTTTTACCGAACCTTGGTGGCCAAATCCCATAAGGTTGGTGATGGCGATTTGCTGTATGCGGGTGAATTTAATTTGTACGATGGCGTCTGGGAAGTGCCGGAAGATTCTAAAAAATTCAACGGCCAAATGCGCTATACCCTGGACCGTGGCGATTGGGGTATGGCGATCAACGGCAAAGCCTATACCAATAGCTGGACTGCTACTCATCAAATCCCGCAAGCCGCGGTTGACAGCGGCGCTATTGGTTTGTACGGCAGCATGGACCCGACCGATGGCGGCGAGACCAACCGTTATAGCGTCTCCGGCAGTTTCTGGAACCAAGGCGATAACTGGAAAAATGACGCCAATATCTATGCGGTCTACACCGATTTGAATTTGTACTCCAACTTCAGTGGTTTTACCCGCGGCGACGGCGGCGACCAGATTTTGCAATCCGAACGGCGCGTGCAAACCGGTGGTCATTTCGAGCATACCCGCTATAACAAGCTGTTCGGGTTTGAGATGGACAACAGCATCGGCCTGCAATTTCGTAACGACCAGATCATGGACTTAGGTCTTTACGAAACTGAAGCTCGGCAAATCGTCAATACCGTCAGCAAGAGCAATGTCGGCGTGACCACCGTAGGCACCTATTTTAAAAACACCACACACTGGCACGAGAAAGTTCGCACTATCGCTGGTTTGCGCGGTGATTTTATTAACAATGCCGTCGACGTGCTGTCCACCGGCAGCGGTAGTGCCGAAACCAATGCCGCCAACTCGGGTAGTCGTGGCAAAGCCATGGTTAGCCCGAAACTGAGTCTGGTGGTCGGTCCTTGGTACGACACGGAATATTTCGCGAATATCGGTTATGGCTACCATTCCAACGATGCGCGGGGCACCACGCTGCGAGTGCACCCGGTCACCGGCACCGATTTGGACCCGGACGGCAATGCAGTGAGTCCGCGTATTCGCCCGGCTGCTTGGTCGCGCGGCGGCGAGGTTGGTGCACGTACTACTATCATTCCCGGTTTGAACAGCACTTTTGCCTTGTGGTGGCTGCAATCCAGCGAAGAGTTGGTGTTCGTCGGCGATGCCGGCACCACTGAAGTCAACGGAAAATCGCAGCGTTACGGTGTCGAGTTTACCAACTATTACAAACCCACCGAATGGCTGACGCTGGACGCCGACTACGCACTGACCACCGCGCAATTTAACAAAGCCCCGGAAGGTGCCACCAACAAATTCATCCCTAATTCAGTAGGCCGGGTAGTGAGTGCCGGTGCGCTTGTCGAAGCGCCCAATGGCTTGTTCGGCACCATGCGTTTTCGGCATTTTGGCAGCGTACCCTTGGATGAATCGGGTGATGTTTGGGCCGGCGATACCAATATCGTCAATCTCGGCGCGGGCTATAAGCAAAAGCAATACAAGTTCGAGATCGATATCTTCAATATCCTAGGTTCGCAAAGCAACGATATTGCCTACAACTATGAGTACAACTATCCCAACGGCGTCGCAGGTTCAGGCCTCCTGAAACACCCTGTAGAGCCGCGCATGGTACGCGGCACCATCACGGTCAATTTTTAAGGATAGTCTGATGAGATTTCGACCTATAAATCTTGGAAGAAGGCTGTTTGCGGCGCTAATGATCTGCCAATCAAGCTGGGTTTTTGGGCATCCACCGGGCCTGAGCTCTCTGGATGTGACGATCAAACCCGCGCAAATCGATGCCAAGGTGACCTTTGCCTTGCAAGACATTGAGGCCTTTGCGCCTATGGATAGCGATTTGGACGCGGAGGTGAGCGATGCTGAGCGCGAAGCCGCCAAGCCCACTATTGCCAAACTGCTCGCCCAGCAGTTGCGCGTGAATATCGACACGCAGGACGTTTTGCCTAGCGAAGCGGGGCAAGTCAGTTTCGACGATCAAAATAATGCGCGGGTTGAGTTGCATTATTTGGGGTCGCCAAAACACGCCCTAATGGTGCAATCGAAGTTTTTGGCTTTGTTGCCCGACGGTCATCAGCAATATTTGACGGTCAGAGACGCCAACGGCAAAGCACTGATCGAGAAAATGCTGGGCAAACACGATGATCAAATCAGTTTACCAATCGCCAACGCGGCAGTAGCGGAGTCCCCCCAAGCGCCGTTTGCGGCGTTTGGCGATTTTTTTAAGCTGGGCATCGAACATATCGTCACCGGGTACGACCACCTATTGTTTTTGTTTGCACTGCTGGCGGTGACGCATAGCTTCTGGCCGGCGTTGAAGATCATCACGTTTTTCACGATAGCCCACTCGATCACCTTGGCCTGTGCTGGACTCAATATCATCGAATTGCCCAGCAGTTTCGTCGAGCCCTTCATCGCTGCGACGATTATCTATGTGGGTCTGGAAAACATCATCCGCGGCGATCATCCCAAGGGCCGGCACTGGCTGACTTTCGGCTTTGGTTTGATTCACGGCTTTGGTTTTGCCGGGGTGTTGCAGGAAATGGACATTTCTTCCGGCGACACCGGTATCTTACTGCCTTTGTTGTCGTTTAATTTGGGCATAGAAACCGGACAAATCGCCGTCGCCGCTATCGTGTTGCCGATGATCTGGTGGCTGAATAATAAAGTCGAGACTGCTGAAAAGTTTCTGAAAGCCGGCTCCGTTGCTGTAAGCCTGATGGGGGCGTTCTGGTTAGTGGAGCGGACTATGCTGTAAATGACAGTGAACGGCAGAATTGAACATTCAGAGCGCCCAAAGCCTGATAACGCGCCTCGCTAAAAAATGGCGATTCAGGAACGGGTTTTGCCATCTTCATCTGTTCTTAATCTGTTTCTAATCAATATTTAAACATTGCCCTCTAAAATGAAATCGTAAGTAAATTGTTCTGCACAGAAGGCGTTTTTAGGTTCAGGGCGGTACGGTATCGTTGAGTTTGGTTTGCTGGTGTCTGGCCGATGGGCATGAGCGAGGTCATCATAACCATCACCACGATGATGGTTATGTCGAGTTTGAGCGAGCGCATATCCCATCCCAAATCGGCTTATGTGATACATAGTGCCGCCGATGGTGCCTGGGTTGGCAAGGGTATAGGTCGATAAACAATGACAGCGAATTAGCAGGCTAACTCTGGTTTTTGGATTGCTCAAGCGACAGGAGGACAAGATGAGAATAAAAAATGGTAAAAAATATCCACAGGAGCAGTACAGTCGGGTGGAGAAGGTTTTGAATGTATTATTGTTTTTTGTCGTTGTCTACTACAGCTATTACGTATTGACGTTTCCGCAAATCGGCGCATAGGTTGGCCGAACTAGGGGTTTATTGCCTGGTTGCGAACCGCTTGGTCTCAGACGTGCGGGTGTTTAGTCTAGTGTGTCGTATGCCGACGGCATCGTCTTCCTGTCACGATCATCGCGCCTGGACGGTTTAAAGCCTCAATAGGTCCGCGCAAGTTAATGTATAAATGGAGTTTATGCTGCCGATTTTAGTGGGTAGATAGGCTCGGAAAATCCTATTTGGGAAGTTGCCGATTCAGCAGGATGATAAATGTGGTACCTACCCCTGTTTCGGTGGTGAAGCTTAAAGAACCGCCATGCTGTTGTTGAATAATGCGGTATGCGATATTCAGGCCTTGGCCAGTACCCTTTCCAACATCCTTGGTAGTGAAGAACGGATCGAATACCCGCTCACGAGCTGCTTCGGGTATGCCGCAGCCGGTGTCGCTGATACGAATTTCCAAGCCTTCTTCGGTCGCTGCGGTATGGATGGTGATCTTTCCGCGACCTTTTTTGGCTTCTTCAATGGCTTGCGCGGCGTTGACGATGATGTTCAAGAATACCTGATTCAATTCTCCTGGAAAGCATTCGATGGTCGGAAGGTCGCCAAATTGGGTTTCAATGTCAGCCAAGTATTTGTAGCTATTGCGCGCCACCAGCAAGGTGTTCTCCAGCGCTAAATTGATATTTATTGAGCTGATATTGCCTTGGCCAATGTGCGAAAAACCTTTCATCGCTTGAACGATCCGCACTATCTGGGCCACGCCCTCCAGGGACTGTTCGATGGCCAGTGGCGCATCTTCTAGGATAAAACCTAAATCTTCTTTATGTTCCTGTTCGTTAATCTGCTGTAACCAGTCGCGGTTGCCGTGCTCGTTCAACAACTGGCGGTAATAGCTCAACAAGCGGGTGATACTGCCGAAAAAGTCGCTCACAGCTTTGATGTTATCGCCGACATATTGGGCTGGCGTATTGATCTCGTGAGCGATACCGGCCGCAAGCTGACCCACGGCAGCCAATTTTTCCGATTGGAGGAGGTTTTTGTTGGCCTCTTCAATCGCTTGAGTGCGCAAGTTGATTTGTTGCTCCATGTACTGCATGACGTTTTGCGATTGCTTACCAAGCTGCCATTTGCGCATCGTGGCGTGGACGATTTGCCGCAGCTCCAGGTCGCTGAATGGTTTTTGCAAAATCAGCAATTGGTCGCTTTCGCCTAGGGTCTCGACGATGTGTTGCCAGGTCAGCTCAGTATCGGCGCTGCAGAGCACAGCATGTAGGTCTTGATCCAATTGCCAAAACTCACTGATTAACTCCAGACCACTGCCGTCTACCAAGGTGCTTTCCACAAATACCATTTTGTAGGGGGTATCGTTTTCTAAGGCCTCTTTCAAGATTGTTAAGCCATCCGCGCAAGTGCTGCAGCCGTTAATCAAATAGGTGAGGTCTTCCGTTGATTCCGCAAAGGATGCATTGGGGTCGTTGTTAAACATTTGATCAAGATGATTACGCAGCGCTGGACCGTTATCAATGACCAAAATAAAGGACTTTTCTTCTGGATCTGTAAACACGTTGCTTCCAAATATTTAATGTTTTGCTCAAACCAGGTCGGCGAATTGTTCGGCTATCTCATAAAACGCGTCTTCGTTCGCCAAAAACGCCGTAACGATGTCTGGGTCGAAGTGATTACCGCTTCCTTCAGTAATGATGCCCGTAGCCTTTTCGCGAGGAAAGGGCGCTTTATAAACACGTCTGCTCGTCAGCGCGTCGTAAACATCTACTAAGGCTAGAATTCTGGCTGATAACGGAATAGCGTCACCGGCCAAACCCTTCGGATAGCCTTGACCGTTCCATTTCTCATGGTGGCAGTATGCTATGTCCATACCGCATTTTATAAAGCTTTGCGACGGATATTGCTCATAGACCGCGCGTAAGGTGTCGCCGCCGATTTGCGCATGGGTTTTCATGATTTCAAATTCTTCGGGGCTTAATTTGCCCGGCTTTTTCAAAATCGCATCGGGAATGCCCACTTTGCCAATGTCGTGAAGTGGGGAAGAGCGCACCAGGTCTTCTGTAAACATGGGGCTAATTTGGCTGCGGTATTTTTCGGTTTCCGCCAAAAATCCACAGACTATCCCGCAATACTTTTTCAAACGCAGCAAATGCGCGCCGGTTTCGGGATCGCGATATTCAGAAAGCTTGGCTAAGGCGGTAATGATGGCGTCCTGAGCTTCCTCGAAAGCCTCGCGATGCCAATGGCTCTGTAGTGCCGTGGCGGTGACATCTGCTATGCCAATCATCGCTTCTTGAGCCTGATCGACGAGGTTAATATCCTCTCCGGCCAGGTTTAACAAGCCTAATACACCGTTATTACCCACTAGTGGTACGGAAAACAGCGGTTGACCCGCGAATAATGATTGATCAAACGCATTGGGCTTGGTGTCTCCGCGCCGCCAAACTTGTCTTAGCTTGATGGTTTTATAGGTGATCGCTTCGACGTCCTCGGGAACGCTAAATGTATTTGCTTCCAGGTGTCTGGGATAGTGACAACTAAACTTTCCATCCTGCTGCGGACTTAGCCATAAACTGATCGCGTCTAGCTGGGTCAATTGCGCGACGCTGTCGATCAGGGCGTCGATAATCTCCCTGGAACTTCTCAGTTGAGTCATGTTGGCGACGTATTGGTATTGCAAGCGCAAGGCTAAAGTCTTCTGCGCCACCAGTTCTTCCAAATGATTATTCAACGCATTTAATTGTTGATTGGTCTGTTGTAACTGGGCTTGGAGAATGTGTTCCGACATCCTCAGCCGATATTGCTCCAATCCATCGTTTAATGTCTCTACGAGTACTTCCTTGGGGCAAGGCTTGTTGAGAAATCGGGAAATGTGAGCATCGTGCAAGGCATTGACCGCGATATTCAGTTCCGCTCGACCCGTCAGCATCATCAATACCGTTTGCGGGTAGAGGTTATAAATTTGGTTCAAAAAGGCAATGCCGTCCATCACCGGCATGTTGTAGTCCGACACCACAACCGCGAACGGTGCGGATTCCGCCATCAAGGCCAATGCCGCTTCGCCGCCTTGGGCAACCTCAATGTCAAACTCGCGCCGAAACTGTCGCTTCAGGCCTTCAAGCAATAGCGCTTCATCATCGACAAATAGAATCTTTTGACTGATTTCTGTGGATGTTTCGATCATGGATGCTCCAATGCCTGGCAGAGGCGTTGCAGGTTGAGTTCAAATAGGGAAATATCGTCGGTTTGCTCCAGCTCATTTTGGTGGCCACGGAGACTGGCTAACACAGTGTCAATTCGACGACATCCAGGCGGCGTATGTCGCAGGGCATGCCGAAGTCGTTTTTCACCGAACATCGTTTCATCAAGTCCGATTTGTTCGGTAACGCCATCGCTGTATACAAATAGGGATGTCCCGTCGCTAAAAGCGTGGCAACTAGTGTTATTTCCAAAAGCAGGGTCTGGGTCGATGCCCAATGGCAGATTGTTGGAGGCCAAGGTTTTTATTACCTCTCCGTTCGCATCCAGGAAATAGGCATCCGGCATGCCGCCCTGCCAGACGAAAAGTTGGCCGGCGGCTAAATCGATTTTGAGGATTAACGCGGAGCAAAACAGGCCTACAGGCAATTTGCGGCACATTTTTTCGTTAATGTTTTGCGTTAAAGCGTCCAGGCTGGGTTCGGTGTCGCAGAGGGCGCCAAATACCTCGGTGACCAACAATACCGCTAATGCCGACTGCAAACCATGACCAGTCAAATCACCCAGCATCAAATAGCAAGATTTGCTGTTTTCACTGACGTGATTGAGTAAGAAGTCGCCGCCCACCTCATCTTTGGCGGCAAGGAAAAAATCGAGGCCACTGAGCTCTGTATGCCCAAACTTGTAGACGTTGGCGTAGACGATTTTAGCCATCTCCAACTCGGTTTCCAGCAGATAGTTTTGCTTGGCGAGTTGGCGATTGGCGTTTAGCAGCGCCGCGTTTTTGTGTTCTAATTCCGCACTGAGTTCCTGTTTTGAAATGATCAACCGATATTGAGCTATTGCATCCAAAACCACTTTGCGCATCACCTCCATGGGACAAGGTTTCGGCATATAGCGAAAAATATCGGTTTCGTTAATCGTTTTGATGGCGATATCCAACTCGATGTTGCCAGTCAGCATCACCAGGACGGCGTCGGGTGACAGGGTCCGAGCTAACTTCAGAAATTCCACGCCGTTGATACCTGGCATGTTGTAGTCGGAGACGATTACCGCAAAATCACGATGTTCTTGCAACAGTTGCAATGCCGATTCGGCGGAATTGGCAACGTATAGTTGAAATTCTCGTCCCAGAGTGCGACGAAACAGATGAAGCATGTTGTCTTCATCATCTACGCAAAGCAGTTTTTCGGAGAATGCGTTTGACATCTGCGTCTCTCAGGTCTTAGCGAAGTAAGCGATCACTTTATCGGTGAGTACCTGCCAATCGGCTATGCATTCAAACTTACCGATGCGGCGCAGATACTCTTGGTCCAGCCTCATTTCAAACAGCCGATTACAATCGCGCATGACTGAGGGTTTTAACAGGCAGGAGGCAGCATGTACCGCTGTTAGCGCGTTGACCCCATCGTAATCACTGTCATTTGGGGAGTTTTGCAGCAGAATGGCCTCGATAATGCGCGGCGGGATTTTCCACAGACTCAAAATATAAGCGGCAGCTTCCGAGCGCGTGAAGCCGAAAATCGCGCTTTCGAGTTCAGGTACCGGGATGTCGGTGTTTTTTACTTGGTCGATGAGTTCCTGCATTTTCTCGCCGCCGCGCGACAAAAAAATCAGCAAGCCCATATTGTGTAATAGTCCACCCATATAGGCTTGGTCGGGGCGGTCCTCCTGTTGATTTTCGGATAAAGCGATCAGGCGTGCTAGTTCCGCTACTCGGCCAGCGTCCTCCCAGAGTAGTTCCATGATGCGAATCATTGCCTGATTCTCGACAGGAAATGCCGTTTTGATATGTACCGACAAGACCAGGCTGTTGAGTCTGCGCAGACCGATAAGGTTGACGGCGTCTGTGAGATTCGAAACGACACGATTTAAACCAAAGTACGGCGAATTCACTAGATGCAGCAGCTTTGCCGACAACACCATATCGCGGGAAAATATTTCCGCGACGTTCTTGCTGGTGGTGTTCTCGTCAGCAATCGCCGCGTTTAATTCATGGTAAATTTTCGGTAGGCTGGGCAGACGATTGGCATCGCCCACTCCATTAGCAATGCGTGGGTTGCTCACGCAGGCTTGTATTTTAAATACCTGCGATATTGCTTCGCGCAATATGTCCGAACTACAGGGTTTACTGAGATATTGGTGAGCCACCTCTAGGCCCTGTTTTAGAGTATCCTCGTCAGCATACCCACTCAGAATCATCCGTACTGTTCCCGGGTAACGCTCTCTGACTGTTTTCAGCAGTTCGTCGCCGCGCATGCCTGGCATCATCATATCGCTGACGATTAGATCGATTTGTTGCTCTGCCATTAATTGCAGGGCTTGAGCGCCGCCTTGCGCAAAAAACAATTGCCATTGGTCTCTGTACGGTCGCAGTTGACGGGAAATGCCGCTGATAACGTTTTCGGTGTCATCAACAAACAAAATGTTTTTCTTAGTCATCGAGCCTCCCGGCTGCTGCGCCGGTCAGTGGTAATTCGATATGGAAAGTGGTGCCAGATTCGGGCCTGGATTCGAAATACAATTTACCCCGGTGTTTTTCAACCACAATGGCATGAGCAAGACTAAGTCCCTGGCCCGTACCCTTGCCGACCGGTTTGGTCGTAAAAAATAAGTTGAATACCTTTTCTTGGATGGCTTGGGGAATACCCGGTCCGTTGTCTTGGATCAGGATTTCGACAGTGTTATCACCGCGTTTACGCGTGATGATTTTGATTAATCCGGAACCAGTCTGCCGTTCTTCTATCGCTTGCGCTGCGTTGACGATCAAATTTAAAAAGACCTGATTCAATTCGTTTGCATAACATTCCAGGCTGTTAACATCGTCGGCATAGTCGGTTTCAATTCGGGCAATATTTTTATAAGTGCCACGGGTAATGGTGAGTGCACTATCAAGTGCTTCATGCAAATCAATCACTTGTTTTGATTCGTCTATTCCCACATGTGAAAAGATCTTCATTGCTTTGACGATTTCTGTCACTCGCGCGACGCCGTCTTGAGCCTGGCTGATTGCTTTTGGGCTATCGGTGAGGATGTAAGGTAAATCGAATTTATCGGCCAGAGCCACCAATGTTGGTTTGAAGTTTTCATCGATCAAGTTCAACAATTCGGCTTGATAAGTCGCAATATCCGCAAAGTTGTCAGCCAAGGCGGCGAGATTGTCACCAACATATTGAATGGGGGTATTGATTTCATGCGCAACACCGGAGGCCAGCTGGCCGATGGCCTCCAGTTTCTGGGCCTGCTCCAGTTGCGAGTGCAACAATTTAGTTTCGCTAATATCGTCAATCATCCCGGCAAAGAATAGCTTGCCTTCCATTATCATGGGTCTTAAACGCAGCAGGATGGGAAATATTTCGCCATTTTTACGCTTGCCAGTGGTTTCGCGCGGCTGTTTTGATGCTTCGGCGGATTGGCCCTGTAAATAGTGCTGTAAATCTGAGTCGCGCTGGTTTGGCAAATCATCCGGCATTAAATGATTTACCGTTTTACCGATGATTTCATCTGCACTAATACCAAATATGTCCTCCGCAGAATGATTAAAGCTAAGAATCGTTCCTTGTGAATCCATCGTGATGATAGCGCTGGCGGCGGTGTCCAGGACGGTGTTAAGTTGCGTAGTCCGAGATTGCAGTTCATGCATTTCGAGCTTGAGTTTGCGAGTGACCGTCCCGATAAAACCACCAAAAATTGCGAGCACTAAGGGTGCTGTCCAGAGGATGAAGAGATCATAGTGCACAAGATGCAGGCTGGCGATGTTGTCCCGATTAAAGGCTTGGGATTCGTTGTGCAGCATGAACAGCACAGTGCTCACCGGGAATAACAAGCCAAAAAGCGCGCCGAGCAGAGTAGGCATGCACAGCGGGTACCTAAGTAAAAATTTGGTCATTCTTTTTGATGTCTTTCGGAAAGGTTGAAACTTAGTTTAGTTAAGTCTCAGAAGTCTGGGAGAGAGGTGTCAGAGGTTCTTCATGTAAATTGCCAAGTGCTTCAAGCTAATGCACTGGGTCATTTCTAAGATCGGTGCAAATTTGTTGCGTTGACAAGGCTGGGTCCACCTGATAGCTTTGCTGCTTGGCACTCATTAATGTCGAGTGCTAACGAACTTAATAAAGGTACTGACGTGGCGGGCTTACAAGATTTAAACGAAAGATCGCTTTACCTATTGAAATCTTTGGTGGAACGTTACATCCAAGATGGCCAGCCGGTCGGCTCGCGGCTTTTATCTAAAGATCCGTTACTGAAGCTGAGTCCGGCCAGTATTCGTAATGTTATGGCCGACTTGGAAGAAATGGGTTTGATTCACTCCCCGCATACCTCGGCGGGTCGGGTCCCGACCGTCAGCGGATACCGGCTGTTCGTCGACAGTCTTTTAACGGTCAAGCCCTTAGCATCCGTCGAGTTAGATCAATTGCAAAGCAGTTTGCTGGGTGAGGCCGACAAAGCCAGTGACGTACTGAGTAAGGCCTCTAAATTATTATCCGACGTGACGCGGATGGCTGGTGTGGTGACCTTGCCGCGCAGGGAAAGCGTGACATTGCGACATATCGAATTCCTACCGATGTCTAACACGCGGGTGTTGGTGATTTTCGTCACCGACGATCAAGAAGTGCATAACAAAATTATCCACACGCACAAACAGTTTAGTCCCGCGGAATTGCAGCAAGCCGCCAACTATTTGAACTCTGTTTACTCTGGGCGCAGCTTGGCGAAAATTCGCGACCTGATTGTGCAGGAAATGGAGTTGGATCAGCGTCAGGTCAATCAAGGCATGATAGACGCAGTGAATATGGCTCAGCTTACCTTTACCGAACAACTCAACGATGATTATGTGCTTAGCGGCGAAACCAATCTAATGGGCTTCTCCGAGTTGTCGGATATGGAGCGATTGAAGCAGCTATTCGAAGCCTTTAGTCAAAAGCGTGGCGTGATTCACCTGCTTGATCAGTGCTTACTGGCCGAGGGTGTGCAAATTTTTATTGGCGAAGAATCCGGCTACAGTGCCTTCGATCATTGCAGTCTGGTCACGGCACCGTATTCGGTCAACGACGAAGTGGTAGGCGTATTGGGTGTGATTGGTCCCACCCGCATGGCCTACGAAAAAGTCATTCCGTTCGTGGACGTAACGGCAAAATTATTGGGCGCGGCCTTGAATCCCAAATAAATGGCCCTATGGTTTAGGCCAACCTAAGAATTTCGAACCACGGAGTAAGTAATGAGTCATCAGCAATCTAGTCACGAGCCACAATCGGATAGCGATTTGATCGCCGAAGTCTTGGAGCAAACCAAGCCAATCGACGCCGAAGAACAGCCTAGCGAAGCGTCCGCCGCGGCGGTCACTGTGGAAGCCCTGCAGGAACAACTGGAGCAAGCCCAGCAGCAGGCTGCAGCCAATCTGGATAAAGCCATTCGCACCATGGCTGAAATGGAAAACTTGAAAAAGCGCGTGCAGAAAGATTTGGACGATGAGCGCAAATACGGCTTGGCTAAATTCGCCAAGGAGTTGCTAAGTGTCCTGGATAGTCTGGAATTAGGCTTGCAAGCTGTCACCGGCGATAGCCCTGAAGTGGTGAAGCTGCGGGAAGGCAGTGAATTGACCATCAAGCAGTTCGAGTCGGTATTTGCCAAATTCAATATCGAGACTGTAGATCCCGCCGGCCAACCCTTCAACCCGGAATTTCACCAGGCTATGGTGATGCAGCCCAGCACCACCGCCCAACCTAACACCGTGTTAAATGTATTCCAAAAAGGTTATGTACTGAACGGTCGTTTGCTGCGTCCAGCCATGGTGGTAGTCGCCAAAGCTGATGATAAACCGGCCGATGCTGCAAAAATTGATGAGCAGGCTTGAAATTAAGACGATCAACCGCATATCGCTAACAACTTTTTAATTTATTACCAATTCAAGTCTGGAGAATTTCAATGGGCAAAATGATCGGCATCGATTTAGGAACCACAAACTCCTGCGTCGCAGTACTGGAAAACGGTACGGCGCGGGTCATCGAAAACAGCGAAGGTGCGCGTACCACGCCATCGATCATCGCCTTTACCGGCGATAACGAAGTGTTGGTCGGTCAGTCCGCCAAACGCCAGGCGGTGACCAACCCGGAAAACACTTTGTTTGCGATCAAACGTTTGATCGGCCGCCGCTTTAAAGAAGACGCGGTACAAAAAGACATCAAAATGGTGCCTTACAAAATCATGGAAGCCAACAACGGCGACGCTTGGGTGGAATGCCACGGCAAAAAAATGGCGCCACCGGAAGTGTCTTCGCGCGTGTTGATGAAGCTAAAAAAAGACGCTGAAGCGTTTTTGGGTGAAGAAGTCACCGAAGCGGTGATCACCGTACCGGCTTACTTCAATGACTCGCAACGTCAAGCCACCAAAGACGCGGGACGCATCGCCGGTCTGGACGTGAAACGTATCATCAACGAACCAACAGCAGCGGCGTTGGCGTTTGGTATGGATAAACCAAAAGGCGACACCACCATCGCGGTTTATGACTTGGGTGGCGGTACCTTTGATATTTCCATCATCGAAATCGCTGAAATCGAAGGCGAGCACCAATTCGAAGTATTGGCCACCAACGGCGACACATTTCTGGGCGGTGAAGACTTTGACTTGCGCATCATCGATTTCCTGGCCGGCGAATTTAAACGCGACAGCGGCATTGATTTGCACAACGATCCATTAGCGCTGCAACGTCTAAAAGAAGCGGCAGAAAAAGCCAAAATCGAGTTGTCATCTGCCGAGCAAACCGATATCAACTTGCCTTACATCACAGCTGATGCGTCTGGCCCGAAACATTTAAATGTCAAATTGACTCGCGCCAAATTAGAGTCGTTGGTTGATGAATTGATCGAAAGAACCAAAGGCCCTTGCTTGCAAGCGATTAAAGATGCCGGTATCGCGACGTCTAAAATCAACGACGTGATCCTGGTCGGCGGTCAAACCCGCATGCCGAAAGTCCAAGCTTTTGTTAAAGAGTTGTTCGGTAAAGAGCCACGCAAAGACGTCAACCCCGACGAAGCGGTAGCGTTGGGTGCGGCGATTCAAGCAGGTGTCTTGGGCGGCGACGTTAAAGACGTACTGTTGCTGGACGTAACCCCGCTGTCATTGGGTATCGAAACCCTGGGCGGCGTGATGACCAAGTTGATCGAGAAAAACACCACGATTCCGACCAATGCGTCGCAAACCTTCTCGACCGCGGACGACAATCAAACCGCAGTCACCGTGCATGTGTTGCAAGGTGAACGCGAAGTGGCGGCGGGTAATAAATCCTTGGGTCGTTTTGACTTGCAAGACATTCCGCCAGCACCGCGTGGCATTCCGCAAATCGAAGTGTCGTTTGATATCGATGCTAACGGTATTTTGAATGTATCGGCGAAAGACAAAGCTACTGGCAAGAAACAATCTATCGTGATTAAAGCGTCCAGTGGTCTATCGGATGAAGAAGTCGAACGTATGGTGAGAGATGCTGAATTGCATGCTGACGAAGACCGTAAACTGAAAGAACTGGTTTCGGCGCGGAACACGGCGGAAGGTATGATACACGCCACCGAAAAGTCCTTGAAAGAATTGGGCGATCAAGTAGGCGGCGACGAAAAATCGGCCATCGAATCGGCGGTCAAAGACCTGCAAGCGGTACTGAAATCCGACGACAAAGAGGCAATTGAAGCCAAAACTCACGCCTTGACCGAATTGTCCGGCAAATTAGCTGAACGCGTTTATGCGCAGAAAGGTGCGGAAGGCGGTGCTGAGGCCGGATCTGCGGCTGGCGCGGCGGAAGCAACTGCAGAGCATGATCACAATGTGGTCGATGCGGAATTTGAAGAGGTTAAGGACGATAAAAAGTAAGGTGTAGGGCGGATGCCTTTAAGCGATCCGCCCTTGCTCTTGATAAGGCGGAACGCCCAGCGGCTTCCGCCTTATGAGTTACCGGGTTGAGTATTTGTTTATGATTTGGTTTATTCGTGCATGGAATGGAGATTTGTCGCCACGTTTAGCATTTTTATTATTAGTTATTCTTCCAATAGTAATTGTTAGGGTTTTGGGTAACATTTATGGTCATGCCAATTTGTTTGCATATGGATACTTGTTGCACCCTGCATTATCAATACCTTTTGGACTTTTTGAGTTTTTAATCTACGCAACAGGCCTTATTTGTTTCTGGAAATCTATAAGTCTGTGCCAAAAAAATTGGAAAATTTATTTGGCACAAATTGTTGCAATTGGGATTGCTTTTTTTCATGTTATCAGATTGATATTTGGTGTGTTATTTGTTTTATTGCCAAATTATTAGAATTCTGGCGTCTAAGGCTAGTATATGCCGCGTACGCCTAGCATATTGCATTCTTGAAATTTAACTCGATTTTTACGGGAAAAATTATGGACACGTCAATAATCGAAAGCGAAGCCCTGCATCTTCCTCCATCAGACCGAGCAAAACTTGCTCACAATTTGCTGCTAAGTTTGGAAAATTTATCGGATGAGGAGTTGAGGGAGGCTTGGCTGGATGAGGCTCAACGACGCGCCGTCGAAATAGATCAAGGTTTAGTCGAGCTAATTTCCGCGGAGGAAGTCAGCGCCAAAGCTCGGTTATTGTTGAAATGAATTATCGATTTCATCCCGGCGCTCAGCATGAACATTTAGAAATTATCGGATTTTATGAATCAATGCAGCCGGGTTTGGGTGCCGCTTATTTGGCGGAGTTTGAGAATTCTATGATTAGCGTTGCCAATATGCCGGGACGTTATCGAGTTGAGCGAAAACCTAACATCCGGGCGGTTTCCCTACTTAAATTTCCTTATCGAATTATTTTTAGGGATAATCATGCTGGCGTACAAGTTTTGGCGGTTTCACATAAAAAAAGAAGGCCCGATTATTGGTTGGGCCGGTTATAACTGAATATATCAACACTGAATAATAATACCGAAGACATTTAAATGGCCGCAAAAGAAGACTTTTACAAACTGCTGGAATTGGATCGCAACGCGAGCGAAGCCGAGATTAAGAAGAGCTATCGCAAGATGGCGATGAAATTTCATCCTGATAGAAATAACGATAATCCGGAAGAAGCGGAGAAGAAATTCAAGTTGGTCAAGGAAGCTTACGAGGTTCTTTCCGACCCTAAAAAACGTGCAGCCTACGATCAATTCGGTCATGCCGGCGTCGATTCCTCGATGGGTGGCGGTCGCGGCGGCTTTAGCGGGGCAGAGAACTTTAGCGATATTTTCGGTGATGTGTTCGGGGATATTTTTGGTGGCGGTCGGCAGCAGCGTAGTAGTGTGCAACGCGGCGCCGATTTACGTTATAACCTGGAATTAACACTCGAAGAAGCCGTCGGTGGTACCGAGGCTACTGTCAAAGTACCTGTATTGGTGGCGTGTGCCGAATGCAACGGTAGCGGGGCCAAAAAAGGCAGTAGCCCGGTTACCTGTAATACCTGTCATGGTCATGGTCAGGTCAGAATGCAACAGGGCTTCTTCTCGGTACAACAAACCTGTCCGACCTGTCGGGGTACCGGCAAGCAAATCAAGGATCCTTGCCCTAAATGCTATGGCCAAGGCCGTACTCAGGAAACCAAGACTTTAAATGTCAAAGTACCTGCCGGTGTCGATACCGGTGACAGGATTCGCTTGGCCGGAGAAGGTGAAGCGGGTGCAAACGGCGGGCCAGCCGGTGACTTGTATGTGCAAGTTCAGGTTAAGGACCACCCCATCTTTACTCGTGATGGTGCGAATCTATACTGCGAAGTGCCAATCAGTTTCACGATGGCCTGTTTGGGCGGCGAACTGGAAGTGCCAACCCTGGATGGTAAGGTCATGCTGAAAATCCCGCCTGAAACGCAAACTGGACGGATGTTTCGTTTGCGCGGCAAAGGGGTGAAACCTGTTAGAGGCGGTGCGGTAGGCGATCTGCTATGTAAAGTGCAACTGGAAACCCCGGTTCACCTTACCAAGGATCAGAAAGCCATGATCGAGAAATTGGGTGAGTCTTTGACTGGTGGTGGTAAGCATCATAGTCCGCAAGAACATGGCTGGATGGATGGCGTTAAAAGCTTCTTCGATAAACTAACTGGATAAGCTATGGTACGGATCGCAGTAGTAGGCGCTTCCGGGCGCATGGGTTTATGTTTGCTTAGAGCTACGCTGGTCGCGGAAAACACTGAGTTGACGGTGGCGGTATCTCGGCCGGATAGCTTGGCAATCGGCAAGGATGCCGGGGAACTGGCCGGCATCGCAACGGCTGGTATTCAAGTGACTGGTGATCTGGCTGCGCTAACTGATAGGTTTGACGTCTTGATTGACTTTACCCGGCCCGATGCATCGATGAACTATATCGAGATTTGCCGGCAGGCCGGTAAGAAAGTGGTGATCGGGACCACCGGTTACAGCGATGCGCAGAAAGCGTTTATCGCTAAAGCCGCCGATGACGTGGGGATTGTGATTGCGCCGAACTTCAGCGTGGGCGTTAATCTTTCCTTGAAGTTATTGGAAATGACCGCCAGGGTGATGGGCGACTATACAGACATCGAAGTGATAGAAGCCCACCACCGTCACAAGGTCGATGCGCCATCCGGTACAGCCTTGCGGATGGGTGAGGTAGTGGCAGCAGCCTTGGGCCGTGACCTAAAAGATTGTGCGATCTATGGCCGGGAAGGCGATACTGGTGCCCGTGACCGCAAAACTATCGGCTTTTCCACTATTCGTGCCGGAGATATCGTTGGCGAACATACCGTGATGTTCGCAGATGAAGGCGAAAGGCTGGAAATTACTCATAAAGCAAGCAGTCGCATGACTTTTGCAAATGGTGCAGTGCGAGCTGCGGCTTGGATAGGTGACAAGCCGCGGGGCTTGTTTGATATGCAGGACGTATTAGGTTTGAAAGGCTGAGCGGCTTTCAAAAAAGCTAATCTATCACTTAAATCAGTTAAGACTTATATTCTTAGCGGCGTAACCTTACCAGTCAGTTTATAATGCCGGTAGTCCGCTATTACCTGCGCGTGGTCGAAAGCCAATAAATCCGGCAAATCGTCAAAGTTGAATAATCCGTAGTTTTTAGCATCGTCTGCAGCCGTTGGCGTGCCGTGGGCTTGTGCCAGATAAACGGCTGTGACCGTGTGGTTACGCGAGTCGCGCAGGGGATTGGAATAAAGTCCCAGCAAGACACTTAATTCCACATCCAGACAGGTTTCTTCCTTCGCTTCGCGAATCGCTGCGTGTTCGATGGTTTCGCCGACGTCGACAAACCCCCCTGGAATAGCCCAGCCATACGGCGGGTATCTACGCTCAATTAAAACAAAGGGGCGCTGTGGAAGATCGATCAATTCGATCAAAATATCGGCGGCTAATAAGGGAGTAATGGGCTTTGCCATGCTGTTCCTAATAATGATGAGTGATGGGGCATTGAAAAAATCAGCGTTCTGCTAAATTTAAGCATGTTTTCCAACGCTGCCGAGATTTCCATTTCTCTTTGCCTCGATCAATTGCCATGAATTATGCACTTTTCACATGATCCCGCCTTATCGGCGGCGGCTAAGCTAAATAATTTGTGCGCTAAAAATATAATTACATGTCCAAGAAATAACACATGAATGAATTTATTCCCGGCCAACGCTGGATTAGTAATACCGAATCCGAACTCGGTTTAGGTATGGTGATGGATGCCGAATTTAACCGAGTCACCGTATTGTTTTTAGCAACTGGCGACAAGCGGGTATATGCCATAGATAACGCACCTTTGACCCGAGTGCAGTTTAACGAAGGTGATGTGATCGAGTCGGCTGATTATGCCAAGATAAGCGTGCAGCAGGTGCAGGAGCACAATGGATTGTTGACCTATATCGGTACCGATGAAGACGGTCAGTTGCAGCAAATCGACGAGATGGAGCTTAACCATCATATTCAATTTAACAAACCGCAAGATCGTTTGTTTACTGGTCAATTCGACCCTACAGCTTGGTTCTTGCTTCGCTACGAGACCTGGCGCCGTCAGCAAAATCATCAGCAAGCGGCTACCAAAGGCTTGCAGGGGGCTCGGGCCTCCCTGATTCCGCATCAGCTTTATATCGCCCATCAAGCTGCAAGTCGCGCCTTGCCGCGTATTATGCTGGCCGACGAAGTGGGTTTGGGAAAAACCATAGAAGCGGGTCTGATCATTCAACATCGTTTGATCAACGGCTTAAGCAATCGCGTCTTGATTTTAGTGCCGGAAAGCCTGCTGCATCAATGGTTAGTGGAGATGCTGCGCCGCTTTAATCTCCGCTTTAGTATCTTTGACGAAAGCCGCTGTTTTGCCAGTCCAGACGACAACCCGTTTCTTAGTGAACAGCTAGTGTTGTGCAGTCAGCGTTTCTTTGCCGATTCCGAGCATCGCCAGCAACAAGCCCTGGATGCTGGCTGGGATTTGGTAGTGGTAGACGAAGCCCACCATCTGCAATGGAGCGAAGACGCGCCCAGCGCCGATTATCTGTTTGTCGAACAATTAGCAGTGGCGTCTGATGGTTTGATCTTGTTGACCGCGACCCCCGAGCAATTGGGTAAGGAGAGCCATTTTGCGCGCTTGCGTTTGCTTGATCCTGACCGTTTTTATCGGTTCGAGCAATTTCTGCGGGAAGAAAGCCAGTTTGAGCCGGTCGCTAGGCTGGCGAATTTGCTGATTTCAGGCGAAGCGTTGGATGCGGAGCAGCAAAACCAACTGAAAGATTTATTAAAGCAGGACAATGTCGACAAACTGCTGCAAGAGGTCAACGACACCCAAGCCAACGCTCGGGAAGAGATGATCAAATTGCTGCTCGATCATCATGGCACCGGACGGATTTTATTCAGAAACTCCCGGCAAACGGTGCAGGGTTTTCCGGAACGGCAACGTCATGCTTATCCGCTGCAAGGTGAAGAGACTGCGGATTTAGCTAACAGCCCTTATCTGCATTGGTTGGTCGGGCAATTGAAAGCCTTGGGCGACGAAAAAGCCTTGTTGATCTGCAAGCGCGCGGAAACCGCTATTCAGTTGGAGCAATTGTTGCGGCAGCACGTTGGGCATACCGCAGCAGTGTTTCATGAAGGCATGAGTATCGTCGAGCGTGATCGGGCTGCGGCATTTTTCGCCGACGAAGAAAGCCGCGCGCAAGTGCTGATTTGTTCCGAGATCGGCAGCGAAGGGCGCAATTTCCAATTCGTACGGCATTTGTTTTTGTTCGATCTGCCGGAAAACCCAGATTTACTGCAGCAACGCATTGGTCGACTGGATAGGATAGGCCAGAAACATGTCATTCAAATTCATATTCCTTATTTACAGGATAGTGCTCAGCATGTGTTATTTCGTTGGTATGACGAAGGCCTGGACGCATTCCGGCATAATTGTTCAGGGGCTGCGCAAGTATTGAAATTACTGGGCGACGCCCGCGATGAGGCATTGGTCAGCCGTGATTCAGCGGCAGTAGAGGCCTTAATCGCCGCAACCAAGCGTTTGAACGGTGAGGTGGAAGAGGCATTGCATAAAGGCCGCGACTTACTGTTGGAGCTGAATTCTTGCCGACCGCAAGAAGCCGCGCAGTTGGTTGACGAGATCACCGCGTTTGAGCGCGACGGCAGTTTGTGGCCGTTTATGGAAGCGATGTTCGACTGTTACGGTGTGGATGTCGAAGATCACTCGCGGGATTGCCATATTTTATGGCCTAGCGAAAATCTGCGCATCGCCCATTTTCCGATGTTGCAGGACGACGGTTTGACGGTAACCATTAATCGCGATATCGCCTTGGCCAGGGAAGACATGCAATTTTTGACCGCCGAACATCCCATGGTGTTGTCGGCCATGGATTTGGTGTTGTCCAGCGAGACCGGCAACGCGGCAGTCAGCGTGGTCAAACATCCGCAACTCAAAGCCGGGCAATTCCTTTTAGAGCTGCTGTTTGTTGCGGAATGTAGTGCGCCCGCAGAGTTACAAATCGGCCGATTTCTACCGCATACGCCGCTGCGCGTTTTAGTTGATCAGCACAAAAAAGATCTAACGCTGCTTATTAGCCACGATAGTTTGGTCGAGACTGGTGATAGTTTCGATAAGGCGCAAATCAGTCAGTTCTTGAACAGCCAGCGCCAGCATATTCAGGATATGATCAAAGTGGCAGAGCAGTTGGCTGGCGAGCAAATGCAGAAATTGATAGCGGAACGCAGTAATCTGATGATCGCGACGCTAACGGGAGAAATCAAACGACTGGTGCGGCTGAAAAAGATCAATCCCGGTATCAAAGAGCAGGAAATTGAACAACTCAAGGAGATGACGATGCTGTCTCATGAAAGCATACAGGAGACTCAGTTGCGACTGGATGCGGTCAGGTTCGTTATTACCAGTTAGGCTTTGCTAAAGAGTGGCGCCCGCGAAGATGATTAAACGGCTTTGATAAGCACCGTGGTATCGTCAAGTTCGATACATTCAAACATTAGGTCGTCGATGGACCCTTCGACGTGGTCGATGTAGTGCAAGCCGCACTCTGAGTCGACATGTTGATGTTTCAGAATCCCGTGGACACTGAACGGCGTTCCAGATTCGGGTAGTACCATGGTGATTTTAACTTTGCCGGCGACATCCGCGCTTATCGGGTCTTTGAGCTTGACCCGGATGCCGCTATAGCTGATATCCAGAATTTCCGCATTCAGCGAAATTTCCCGGGCTGTTCTGCTGTTAAAAATAACACCTGCCTGCAGGCCCCTAGGTTTTACTCTACGGTGAACTCGTTTTTCGAAACTCATTTGTTTTGATCCCTGCTGAAGAATCGCGCTTACGCTATCGAGGATTTAGTTTAGGTGCAAAGTCAGTTTTTGCTACTGTTGGTGTGTTAATCATGCCATATCTTTTCTATTCATACACCCGTTAATTACGGGCATAACATAAGGTTATTGCATGTTATTTTCAGAATTGGGTTTGTCTGAGCAACTTCTAAAGGCCGTTGCCGAACAAGGTTACGAAACCCCGACGCCAATACAGGCGCAGGCTATTCCGGTGATTTTACAAGGCCGCGATGTGTTAGCCGGCGCGCAAACCGGGACCGGTAAAACTGCAGGATTTACCTTGCCTTTGCTTCAGCTTCTGCAAGGACAAGCAGTTCCGCAAAAGCCACGTCCGGTTCGGATATTGATACTCACGCCGACGCGGGAATTGGCCATGCAAGTTTATGAAAGCGTCAAAACCTACGGTAAGCATTTGCCGTTTTTTGCCGAGGCAATCTACGGCGGCGTCAGCATTAATCCGCAAATTCAGAAAATACAGCGTGGCACCGATATTGTCGTTGCCACGCCCGGTCGTTTATTGGATTTGATTCAGCAACAGCATCTTGATTTATCCAAAGTTGAGCATTTTGTGCTCGACGAAGCGGACCGGATGCTGGACATGGGCTTTATCCGCGATATCCGGCGAATTATTGCTCTGTTACCTAACAAGCGCCAAAACCTGCTGTTTTCAGCGACCTATGCCCCGGAAATTAGCGCGCTCGCTGAACAAATACTCACCGATCCGGTTGAAATAGCAGTCGCCAAGCGCAATGCCGCCGCCGATACTGTCTCGCAGTTGGTCTATGGCATTTCCCGTGAATACAAGCGCGAATTGCTGTCCTACCTGATCGGCAATGGTCATTGGCAGCAGGTGTTAGTGTTTGTCCGCACCAAACACGGCGCGGATCGTTTAGCCAAACAGTTGATCAAAGACGGAATCCGTTGCGCGGCCTTGCACGGTGACAAAAGTCAGGGTGCACGGGTACGGGCACTGGAAGAGTTTAAAAACGGTTCGATTACCGCATTAATTGCTACCGACATCGCCGCTCGCGGTTTGGATATCGATCAATTGCCCCATGTGGTGAACTTCGATTTGCCGCAAGTAGCGGAAGATTACGTGCATCGCATTGGTCGCACCGGCCGCGCTGGCGCAGAAGGCCAGGCAATTTCGCTGGTCGACCCTGAAGAGGCCTATTTGTTGGCTGCCATCGAAAAGCTGCTGAAAAGGCAGATTCCGCGAGTTGATGATACGGGCTATCCCAATGTGTCATTGGTAGTGACCAATAGTAAGCCAAAACCGCAAACGGCTCAACCGAACAAGCCGGCCAGAAGACCGCAAAATGGTCGGCCAGGAGGGGAGCCGGGCAAACGCGCACCTAATTCACGTAAACCTCGTCAGCAAACAGCCAAGCCCCGCTAATCAGTTTGACTCGTCGTGTCCGGCCATGGGCACGACAGTTCCTCATGCCGAATGCTGGTTTATTCCGCGGCCGGCGCCTCAAAAATATGAATTGCCAGCCATATGGATTCCATGTCCGGATCGGTCCAGTCCACCCGGTGCCGACAATGCGCCGGAATCAGCAGGTAGTCGCCCGGCTTCAGGTCCACAGGCGTAGATTGGGCAAATGTCAGCCTGGCGGCGCCTTGTAACAATATCACCCACTCGTCCTGATTTTGATCGTACCACTCGTTTTCGGCGCTGCAATGACCCTTGGAAACGATGCGCTCGACGCGAATAGTGGGCTTGCTAAACAAGGTTTGGCATAATTCTATTGGCAACTGAGCTGGAATGCCTGTAAAAATGCACGAACTGCTGATGTTCATAAAAGCGGGTACATAATAAAAAATTGGGGGAGGGGAATGAAAATGAATAATACGTCTTTTGCTTCGTTAATGGCGGTGGTCATCGAAAAACTACCGGGGATTATGCAACTGTCCAAACGCAGTTGCGATACGGCTAAATGCTTGGATTTTTTGGCGCCGCTGTTGCTGCGGCTCTATTTAGCGCCGGTGTTTTGGATGGCGGGCACCAAAAAATTCGCAAACTTTTCCGACACGGCCGAGTGGTTTGGCAATGCCGAATGGGGCTTGGGCTTGCCGGCGCCCTATGTTTTGGTATTTCTGGTCGCGCTATTTGAAATTGTTGGCGCCTTGTTTTTATTGTTTGGTTTTGCCACCCGGCCAATCACTTTGCCATTGATGATAATCATGGTGGTGGCCGCCATCAGCGTGCATATCCAGAACGGTTGGCTAGCCATCGCCGCCGGCACCGGTATTTTTGCCACCGAGCGCACCATAGGCGCGATAGAACGGTTAGATCGCGCCAAGGAAATTTTACAGGCGCAGGGCGACTATCAATGGCTGACTGAGAACGGCGCTTTCGTAATACTGAATAATGGGATTGAGTTTGCCGCCACCTATTTCGTAATGTTGCTTGCTTTGTTTTTCCTGGGCGGCGGTAGGTTTGTCAGTGTGGATTATTGGCTGGCGCGTAAATACTTGCCTGAACTAGCACCCAGGGCCTGACTACAACAGCCCAAACCGAGCTGTTGGCGCTGATCCATTCGCCGGCCTGTCGATCCGAAACATGACCGATTAGGCCGGCCTCCAGCCATTGTGCGACCTGAGTTTTATTGTCGCGCGAAAACTGGTAAGCCACTTCGACCAGATCTAGCTCCTCTGCGACCGAGATTGCCAGTCCGGCTGCGAAAAATCGTTGCAACTCGGCCCAGGGAATGGACGAGGTTTCCAAATTCACCTTGGCTTTTTCCAGATCGGGGCTTAAATCGTTCATTAACATTTTCCGGTTGGGATGTTGTAGTATGCCCAACTATTTTATCGTAACCCGGTTTATAAAACAGAAGTGAGGATTCATCAATGTCGCTATTGAGTTCATTTAAAAAGCGTTCCACCCTGGACGCGGCAATTAAGCAAATTGCCCAAGCTCGTAAAAATGAAGGCAGCAAAGCCGAGCAATTATACAAGGGTGCGTATCAAGGCTTTGCCAACGTGATTGCCGACCATTTGATTGTTTCCGAAGCGTTGTATCACTGGGGCTTTGGTTTGTTGCATGAAGCCCGGACCCAAGAGCCCAAAGCCGCTATCGAAATTTACGAAGACGCCATTTCCAAGTTTTCATTTTGTTTGCTGATGTCGCCCAACTATTTGGGCGCCGCGATAGATGGTGGTGTTGCGTTCATGGAACTGGCTCGCATCAGTTCCGAGGCGGCGAAACCTGATCTTTACGATTTGGCGGAAGATTTTTTCGAAAAGGCCTGCGGTATTCAAAAAGGCAGCGCGGCTTACAATTTGGCCTGCGTTTATGCTTTACGCAGTGATAACGATGCCTGCTTGGCGGCATTGCAAACCGCCAGGGACTACGGCAGCTTGCCCGACGAGCAGAACGTGTTGCAAGACAAGGATATGGCTGGGGTTATTAATGCCCAGTGGTTCAAGGATTTTATGGATGAGGTACGCGCCACGCCTGCACCTGAGAAAACCAAACTCAAAGATATTAAAATCAACGTGGAACCGGGGTTCAAGCTAGAGAAAAAAGAGGACTTTGACTACTACTCTTAAATCGCGGAGTCTGCCGGCTAGTCAAACTCAGTGCCCCGCCTGAGCGGGGTTGGATTTTCCAAAGTTTGGCCTATTGATCTGGGCTGCTTTCAATGTAGCCAACCAGTTTTTTGTCCTCTGATGAAGTATGGAAAGCGAACCAATTGAATAGAAAATTAAAGGCGTCATCGGCATTGATGCTGCCAGATTGCAATTGATACAACTTGTTGTTGGCTTCCGCCAATAGTTTTGCGTGCGAATTAGTGTGGTTTTCCTGTTCAGGATAGCGATGATCTATCATGATATTTTCTTCGCTAAGAAAATGGAACTCAGCATACTTGCAAATTTCTTTGAATATTCTCAGCAATTTGTCCTTAGGTACGTCGCGCTCAGCGGCGTCGTGGAAATCCACAATCAAGCCCAGGAAGATGCGATGCTCCGCGTCTATCCTGTCGTTGCCTAGCTCGTATTTACGATCCCATTTCAGCATCTGCCCTGCCTCATCAATCACCTCAAAAAAACCGGATGGCTCGATTGACAAACCACCCGGATTTTTTTGCATCCCTGCCACCCATGAAGAATTACTTGCGAGCTATAGCCTAGACCATGCAGGGGCTTTTGCAAGAAACTTGGCCGCGCTATGCCGACCGTTTGTCTGTCGCAGCATTTAATAACTCGCCCTTAAATTCCCGGCGGTTGTCAATCCAGCTAATTTGGACGGGACGCAGCAGCGGATAGATTTACGGAAACCCTGAACCAATGGCTTTTGCTTATGGTTACACAGGCTCGCAATAATATGTCGACTGTCCCGAACGGGCTAGGACTCAATCAGCGCGCGATCAGATTTTATTCATTGCTGTTGATAGCAGGCGTTTACAATCGCTCGAAGTTTTTCCAAACCCAGTTGGCGGGCAAGGGCGATATTGCGCTCGGGAATACCGTCCGGATCTTGATGACTGGCGACGGCTTTTTCGATGCTTTCCTCACGAATCAGATGCAGCATAGGGAAGGGGGAGCGGTTGGTATAATTGCTGGGATCGTTTGCCGGCATTTGCGCAAAGCGATAGTCCGGATGAAAACTGGCCAACTGGTAGATGCCTTCGTAGCCTTGACCTATCATCAGTTCCTCGGCTATCGCCAGTAAATCCAAGAAATCTTCGAAGTCAGCAAACGCTTCGTTAAAGATCAATAAGGTGGTTTCGGTGGCGGGTTCGGAATCGAGATGCACGCATTCGTCTATCACCGCTTCCAGGCTATGCTCTATGCTGGTGCTTGATATGACCTGATAGCGAATGCTGTCTTTCTCGTGTTCACGGCGCGCGAACGGGCAGATATTGTAGGCAATCACAAACGTTTTTAGCCAAGCCTGGGTAGCGGCGATAATCTGTTGGTTAGTCATGGTATTTGAAAAATATGATAAAAAGCACTAGACCCTGTCTTTGGTTATTGGCGCTATTGCCGGCTTTATTGAGCGCTGACGTGTATCGATGGACTGATCCGCAAGGTCGCCGCCACTATGCCGATCATGGCAATGAGCACGCTAAAGTCATCAGCATCAATCCCGGCACTGCCTATTATCGGGTAGAAAAAGTGTTCGACGGCGATACTATCTTATTGAGCGATGGTCAGAAAGTCCGTTTTTTGGGGATCAATACGCCGGAGGTTGCAGGCCGTAACAAGTCGGCAGAAGCCGGCGGCGAGCAGGCCAAGGCCTGGTTGAAGCAAAAGGTGGAACGTCGCAAAGTATTCCTACAGGGCGATGTGGAAAAGCAGGACAAATATCAGCGGACCTTGGCCTATGTATTTACTGAAGATAAGGAGCATATTAATCTGGAGCTGGTCAAACGTGGTTTGGCGACGGTGAATATCTATCCGCCCAACCTCAAGTACCTGGACACTTTGCTCGCAGCTCAGCGCAGTGCCGAACAAGCCAAGCTGGGGATTTGGGGTGAGAAGGCTTATGCGCCGCTGGCTGTCGAACTACTTGATGAGACCAATTATCACGGCTGGAAGCGCTTAACCGGACGCATCCGCGCCGTCAAAAAAACCGCTAAACACAGCTACCTGCAATTCACCGATGAGGTATCCATCAGTGTGGAGCCACTATCGGCAGGATTGTTTCCACCGCTGGAAACTTATGTGGGTAAAGACGTTGAAGTGAGGGGGGGCTGGGTCAAACGCTCGAAACAGCGGTTTACCGTGGAGGCCAGACATCCGGCGGACATTGCGTTGAATTGATGCTGGCCGAGCCGGTTACTCTTCTTCCGCGAATAAATCTTGGATCATTTGCTTTTCTTCGTCGTTGAGGATCTGCTCAGCCGAAAACCAGCGGGTGCGTTGAAACGGTATTTCCCGCTCCGCATCGCGCAGTCCCGCTCGACGATCAATCTCGCGCCGCTCGGCACGCCGGCGATCCAATACCCGTCTGTCTTGTTTTGGCCACAGAACATATTGTTGTTGAACATAAGCAATCCATTCCGCAGAATTGAAGGCGTAAGGGTTGGTTCTTCGTTCTTGTTGACGGCGCGCCCCTCGGCGACGTGCCGAATCATCGCTAGTCATCATCGTTGCTACCACTGGTCTATGCCGCCGCATACGCTAGAGTTGTTGGGGGACAACCGGCGAATTGATGTTGAAAAAGTGCCTAAATGACATTCGACCAAAAATATAAATTTACTAACAAAGTCTGAGTACATAAGTCGGGATTTTAAATGCACTCGTTAAAATGCTCAATTAAACTTGTTCATCCGATTTGAAATAAGTGGCCAAAGTTCCCGAAAAGGAAGAGGCGGGATCAGCGTAGGCGTCAACATTGTGCAAATCTGTAGCGGGGACAGATCGCCCCGCTCCAGCGTCACAAGATGCCAGCGGCTATTCAGCTTCTGTGGGTGCCTAAATCAGTAGGGGTTGGCATTAATTAACGCTTCGGTTCAGAGTCGCAGGCATTTCTTCGCACAGGCGCTATCGTGATGTTAAGAGTAAAATATTCGCAAGAAGCATTGTGCCGTTGAATGCGTATCCTTCTCTAAAAATTCTCAGTTTTTCGTGCCGAGGCAGCGTCATGCTCGAAACATCCATAGGCCAATCAGCCGCCATTTTGAATAGTGATTTCATCGCCATCGCGATAGTCAAAGACAGGCAGATCGTTTGGGCCAATGCGGTCTTGCACCGTATTTTGGGATACCAGCCGGAAGAATTGGTAGGCCAAGCCACTCGCGGGCTGTTTCTTGATCAGAACAGTTATGAGACATTTGGTCGCGAGGCTTATGCGGCCCTGGCGTTAGGCGCAACTTATTCCGGCACTATTCCGATGCGACGCAAGGATAGCTCCACTGGTTGGTATGAGTTCAACATGTCCGGTTTAGCCGACAACCCTGGCATGGCGGTCGGGGCCATCATCGACATAAGCGTAGCCTATCAAACACGCAGACAGCTAATTGATAACGAAGCGCGCTATCGGTCGGTGGTGGAAGACCAGACCGAGCTGATAGCTCGATTCTTCCCGGATGGCAGGTTCGGTTTTGTGAATCAAGTTTTTTGCCGGCTATTCGGCAAATCGGCCGACCAATTGATCGGCCATCGTTGGCAGCCCATTGTGCATCGTGAAGATCAATATATGATCGAGGCTAGGCTGCGCGAGTTGACCCCAGACAGCCCTGTGGTGACGATCGAGAACCGGGTAATTGCGGCGAATGGCGAACAGCGCTGGGTGCAATTCGTTAATCGGGGCATCTTCGATGCCGCCGGTACCCTCACGGAAACCCAATCGGTCGGTCGCGACATCACAACGCTCAAGCAAATCGAAGCAAGCCTGCGTCTAAGCGAGGAAACCTTGCAGCGCGCCCAGGAAGTAGGTCGAATTGGCAGTTTCTCGATTAACCATGACACCGAAACCTTCGATATCACCAAAGAGACTGCCCGACTGTTCGATCTTGATAACGATACGGTGGCAACGTTTTCTGAGTGGTTTTCGCGGGTACATCCGGATGACCAAGACAAAGTGGAAAGCGCTTGGCGAGCAGCTTTGCAGGGTGCGCCATATGACATGACTTATCGGATCGTGGTGCAAGGCGGGATCCGTTGGATCCGGGCTTTGGCTGAGCTGCAATGCGACGACCTTGGGCAACTGAAGCAAGCCGTCGGAACGGTGCAGGATGTTTCCGACCTTAAGCAAATCGAGTCAAATCTGCGTGAAAGCGATGAGCAGCTTGAAATGGCGCTGGCGGGATCGGGATTGGTTTTGTGGGATTGGCACATTCCGGCACGTAAGGTCGCGGCGGGAAAGCGCTGGTTCGAATTGCTCGGCTACACGAACGCGGAACTAGGCAACGACGAAGCTGACTGGATGGCCTTGATTCATCCCAAAGACCTTGAAAGCTTCCAACAGAGCCTGGCAGCGCACCTGCAGGGTGAAACCCCTGGCTTTGAAAGCGAGCATCGATTGAGGCATAAGGATGGTCATTGGGTTTCGGTTGAAGCAAGAGGTAAAGTGACCCGCCGCGATACCCATAATGCCGCAGTGCGCATGGTCGGCACGCTGCTGGATATTACCCAAAGTCGGCGTTTGAAAGACGAAGGCATGGACTTGCTGAAGCGGATCGAAGTGTTGATACGCGAGAATTCATCTTCTTTGCCCGCTGCAGCAGAAGCAGACAAAGCCGCCGACAGCCTGACCAAACGGCAACGACAGATTATCGGGATGATCGCTATCGGCATGACCTCGGCAGACATCGGCAAGCGGTTGCACCTGTCCACCGCCACCGTTATCTCACACCGCCGTAACCTGATGGCAAAACTAGACCTGCACACCACCGCTGAAGTCACCCGCTTTGCAATCGACCAAGGACTGCTTGCTTCCAAATAACCTATCAAAGCCTGTCGAGGCTATACAAGTGCCATAAATGCGGCAAAAAATTACCCTATAGAGGTGATTAATTTTTGGTCTTATTCCCGTATCATCCATAAGTGTATCTGGGTAAAAAGTGATGGAAAATGAGCAAAATAGACTTCGGGCGAAATTGTCCGCTTGCGCAGAATTTGGAAGAAACGTCGACATTAGAAAGTGCCGGGCGCAAGGCTCATATGGCCGGCGCTTTGCTGTTCGGGCTCGGCTATCCGCGTTTTGACCTGCGCCTACCCGACATTATCTTTACTGCCCATTTACTGCGACATATAAAAGACCTCGGACATTCTGATCTCATATCGGAAGCAATAGAGACGTGTATGCACTGCCCTCAATCCGCCAACTGTGAGGTCGGTTCCTTAGTTTTAAATCGGGTGAAACCTGATTAGCTGACGCATCCATCGCAGTTGTTGCCGCTGGTAAACAATCCAGGGCTTAAGCAGCAAAAAAATTGCCCGTTCCACAGAATTGCCACTACAGGGACTTTGCCGCCAATCCATGACCGGCTGTTTCGATTCGACTTCAAGCCCTATCCGGCTGCCACTCTGCAAACCACGCCGGTAATTCGCGGGCGTCGCCAAGAGCACGTAGACAATGGTCGATGCCATCATGGTTGCCCCAGACCACGTCGGCCAGCAGTCCACCGCTTACGCGCGCTTCGATGTCCTTGCAATAAAGCCCTTGCTCGCGTTGGACATAGAACCCGTAAGTGCGGCAAGCGACCGGGCGGTGTGCGTAAATCAAGCAGGCGCCTTTTGCTTTGTCTAGCAACGGGCAGATGATCGGGCGTGCTTTCTGGTCGATCAGTGCAGCGATCTCTCGACCGACTTCTCTGAGTTGCTCGCTGGGTAAGGCCTTTAGGCCTTCTTGCAGACAACGCCATTCCGCTAGGGTGATCTCAGGTACTTGGGCAAGCCGTCGACAACAACCGTCACAGCCCTGACGGCATAGCCAATCGGGTTGGCTGTCGCGGATGGCGCTTACGCGGGTGTCGATATCTACATGGAGTTGGGGGAGCGGGTTCATTGGCTAATACTGCCTTTTTAACCGCATCTTGAAAAGCCTTTCTTTTGAAATATCCGGTTGCCTTTACCCCAGTAGAGGAGTGTCCGAATGGCTGAAGCTTCAGAACCCTATGATTTATTCGCAGCGCCCTGGATAATACGCGGCCTAAATATGTGTTTAACTTTTAAAGAAAAGATCCGATGCGTGAATTAACCGATCAAGCCTTGTATCAGGCGCTGGAATACGCCAAAAGCCAGGATGAAAATGCTGGCCGAGCAATACTTCAACAATTCCAAACTGAGCAGAGCGCGTTGGCGCAATCTATCTTTGGGGTGTTTTCGGCTTTAATCGCAAGCAAAGATCGGAATATGGCGAATTTATTCATGGATCTTTGTTTCGATGTGATTTGCGTATTCAGGCATGCCTTTGGCGAGTTGCCGGATCAGAAACTGATGAGTATGGAGTGGTTAGAAAATACGGCGGCCTTACTCGATGCGGAATTACAAGCATTTGTACCCGGCAATAAGATGGAGGCGAAATTTCGCGATAAATTTCAGAATCGATTTGCCGAGCGCCTAATCGACAGCAACTCGCAGGCCGGCTTGGTTAAATTCATGGACGAAGCGATCAGCGAATATGTCCGCGATAGTCCTGCTGATCCTGAGGCGGTTCGCACCACCCGAACTATGACCTATGTGGTTATTCAGCTATTTTGCGCGATGTACGATCAGGCGGAGCGCCAGAGTAAGGCCGAATAACGCTCCTGACTATTAAGCTGCTTAGAAATTATTTAGCGCAAAGCCTCCAGGCATTCTAGAGACGGGGAGTGACAAGCTTCTAGGGTTAAGTTGATGATTTGCGTGCTAGTTACCCTGCTTACGCGAAGCCAGCACAGTTTCCTATGCCCACTAGGATGAGCAACGGGCACAAGAGCGGGCGTTGCCTGTCTTGGCTGCCGTGCTATTGATGCAGCGCGGCCAATGCGCTGACATAATCCGGCTCATCGGCAATTTCGCTGACTAACTGGGTGTAGATCACTTTGTCATTTTCGTCGATGATGACGATGGCGCGGGCGGTCAGGCCAGCCAGGATGCTGTCCAACAGTTCGACGCCATAGTCGTGGGCAAATTTAGAACGGAAGGTCGACAGCGGCACGACATGTTTGATGCCTTCGATTTCGCAAAACCGTACTTGTGCGAAAGGCAGGTCGGCAGAGATTACCAGCACCACGGTATTGTCCAGATGCGCAGCTTTTTCGTTGAATTTACGGGTCGAGGTGGCGCAGGTTGGGGTGTCCAAGCTGGGGACAATATTCAGCACTTTGCGTTTGCCGGCGAATTCCGCCAAACCCACATCCTGCATTTTACGATTGGTTAGCAGGAAGTCCGGCGCCTGGGTACCTACCGCGGGTAGTTCGCCGATAGTGTTTATCGGTTTGCCTTGGAAAGTGATGGTTGCCATAGAAATGCTCCAGGTATCTTGAGTGGTTATTTTTTCCGTTTACTGAAATCGATCAGGCGTTTGCGTTTTTTAACCTGGCGATCACTTAGCGGATTTTTCTGGCCTTGAAACGGATTTTCCGGCGACTTGAACACCAAACGAATCGGCGTACCGGTCAGTTGCAACTGATCGCGGAAATAATTCATCAAATAGCGTTTGTAGGCACCCGGCAGGGAATCGGTCTGAGTGCCGTGTATCACTACCACCGGTGGATTGCGGCCGCCCTGGTGCGCGTATTTCAATTTGATGCGGCGGCCACCAACCAATGGCGGTTGATGTGCGGTCAGCGCGTCAGTCAAAATCCGGGTCAGCAATGGCGTTGACATATCGGTCATGGCCGAGTCGTATAAGGTATGCACCACATCGAACAATTTACCGACGCCGCTACCGTGTAAGGCGGAGATCGGGTGCTTTTCGGCAAACTCCAGAAACGACAATTTGATCTCGATCTGCTTTTTCACGAAATCACGGTGTTCGGCGTTCAGGCCATCCCATTTGTTCAGGCCGATGATTAAGGCCCGGCCAGCTTCCAATACCAAACCCAGAATATGCGCATCCTGATCGGTGACACCTTCGCGGGCGTCGATCAAATAAATCACCACATGAGCTTTTTCGATGGCTTGCAGCGATTTGATGATGCTGAATTTTTCCACCGTTAAAGACACCCTGGAACGACGGCGCATGCCGGCGGTATCGATCAAGGTAAACTTCTGACCGTTGCGTTCGAAAGGAATATAAATACTATCGCGGGTTGTGCCAGCTTCATCGAATACCACCACACGTTCTTCGCCAAGCAGCCGATTCACTAGGGTCGATTTACCTACGTTGGGACGGCCAACGATGGCAATGGCGATACCCGGATCTTGCTCTTCAAATTCGTCTTCGACCACCGGCAACAACTCGTCGATCCGATCCAGTAAGTCGTGGACATTGCGACCGTGGGTGGCGGCGATACCGATGGGCTCGCCCAGCGCCAGGCTATAGAAATCGTTAGTGACAGTGTTGCTGTCTATGCCATCGACTTTATTGACAACCAGCACCACCGGTTTACCGAGTTTACGCAGCATGTCGGCTATGGCTTCGTCGATAGCGTTGAGGCCGTCGCGGGCGTCGACCATGAAAAACACCACGTCGGCTTCCTGCAAGGCGATTTCCACCTGCTTTTTGGCGAATACGTCTATGCCTTCCTGTTCGTTGGTAATACCGCTGGTATCCACTAATAGACAATCGCGTTCGCCGCGTTTGACGCGACCGTATTGCCGATCGCGGGTCAAACCGGGGTAGTCGGCGACTAACGCTTCGCGACTGCGCGTCAGATAATTGAACAGTGTGGATTTGCCGACATTGGGGCGGCCCACTAGGGCGATAACGGGTAACATGGATTTATTTTGCTCTCAAGGCGGCCAAGGTGCCGTCTTTGGCGTAAATTAAAACAGTGTCGTCCACGACTACCGGCTTGGCTTCTATCGCCGCTTTACTGACCTGAGTGCGGCCCAGTTGGCGACCGTCGCTAGTCGACAGCCAATGAACGTAGCCTTCTAAATCGCCGACTACGACATAATTTTGATAAACCACCGCCGCCGTCAATTGGCGGTTGTGCAGATCTTTTTGTTTCCATAGCGAGGCACCGCTGCGTTGATCGAGTTGCCAGACCTCACTTTGCGTATCGCTGATGTAAAGGTGGCGATAATCTAGGCTCAAGCCGGTATAAGAGGATACCGCTTCATTGCGCCACAAAACGTCGCCGTCCACCTCCGACACCGAGGACGCGCCGCCGGTAAAGCCGGCAATATAAATGGCACCGCGCGCGGCCACCGGATCGACATCCAAATCGACCAGGCGTTCCACTTCGGAACGACCGCTCGGAATTGCGATGGTCGCTTCCCAGAGCGATTTGCCGCCTTTCAGTTCTAGGGCTTCCAATTTACCGTTAGCCGAGCCGGCGATGACGTTGCCTTCGACAACAATCGGGGCTCCGGTGCCGCGAATACTCAAGGCCGGTACGTTGTGCTCGAAGGTCCAAAGCTGTGCGCCACTATCTTCTTTAAGACCGAGAATTTTACCGTCGGTGGTTCGAATAATGACGATCCCGCGACTCACCACCGGGGCGGCTAATACTTCACTCGGTACATCGATTTTCCAGCGTTGTTCGCCGTTAGCTTTGTCAAAGCCGATCACTTCGCCGTCGCTGGTACCCATTACTACGGTGTGTACACCCAGCCCGGGGCCCGCCGAAAAGCTGTAATCGGTATTGTTTTCCCAGGTCAGGCTGCCGTTAGCGACACCGCGAGCTTGCAAATGGCCCTTGTTGTCGCCGACATACACAGTGCCTTCAGCGACTGCCGGTATCAGTTTCAGATATTTCTCGTCCGCACCATTGCCGACCGATTCCTTCCACAGCACCTCGATTTGTACTTCCGGCGTATATTCCTGCAAAGTGGCCGGTGGATCGGCATTGTCATCGTCGCCAGTAATATATTCCGTTAAACCCGAGATAAAGTCGCGTCCGGCATCGAGTCCTGCGCAGCCGGCTAGCAAGGGCAGACAAGCAAGCAACGGGAAAAATGAGCGGTATCTGATGTTCCTGATTAACATGCTGAAGCGTGTGTCCTTGGAGTGAACTTAATTGGGATTAGCCGGGGCAGTATTGGTCTGCGTCGTTACATCGTCCAGTTTGAATTGCGTCAGCGGGGTGGCCTGACCGGTTCTGATCGCGCTTTGGTACGCGCTACGAGCTTCGTCCAAGCGGTCCAAAGCAACGTACAAGTCACCTTGCAATTCGTCGTAACTGGCGGAAAAGCCCTCGGATTTGGCTGGATCGACTGCCGCGATCAGTTGTAAGCCTTGTTCGTATTGCCCGGTTGCCAGCATTAACTGAATCAAGCGCAAACGCGCTACATGTCTCAGTTCGTCGCTATCCGCATCCTTGATCGATTTTTCCAGAATTGCTTTTGCGCCTTCCAGGTCGCCTTTTTGTACTTTACTCTTGGCTAATTGCAGGCCGGCATAGTGGGCGTAAGCGGTGCCCGGAAATTCCATAGGCACGCGTTCCGCCAATTTTTCGGTCGATTCGCTATTGTCCTTGGCCGCACTGTCCAATAATTGTTGGTACATTTGCGAGGCTTGGCTGCGCTTTTCCAACTGTTGGTTTTGCCAGAGATTCCAGCCGCTCACCAAGACGATGGCGGTGACGACGCCGGCGATCAATGAAGTCTGATTGGTTTCCCACCATTTTTTCAACTGTTCCAGTTGTTCTTCTTCGGTATCGTAAATTGCCACGGTAGTTCTCTTCTATTCTCAGGTTACAAGGGATTATCGGCTGTGCCAGTCTTGCAGGGTTTGCAGGAGCTGATCGTGATTGTGTGTGCTTTGCTCTTGGTCGATGCGCAAGGGCTTCAATGCCGCTTCACCGCGCTGGGCTTCGTCGTCGCCAATAATAATGGCAAACTCGGCGCCCGATTTGTCGGCTTTTTTGAACTGGCTTTTGAAACTGCCGCCACCGCAATTGACTTGCAATTTCAAGCCGGGGAGCGCGTCGCGGATGCGTTCGGCTAAGCGCATGCCGGCCGCTTCAGCGATACTGCCGACGCGAATCATATATACATCGGTGCTGTTTTCAACGGGGGCGTTTTCCAGCAATTCCAGAAGGGCCAGGATGCGCTCCATGCCCATAGCAAAGCCGATGGCATGGTTGGCTTTGCCGCCCAATTGCTCGATCAGACCGTCGTAACGACCGCCGGCACAGATGGTGCCTTGCGAACCTAAATGTTCGGTGACCCACTCGAATACGGTCTTGCCGTAATAATCCAAGCCGCGCACCAAGCGTGTGTTCAATTGGTAGGCAATGCCTAGATCATCTAAAGTGGCTTTCAAGCTGTTGAAATGGGTCAGGCTTTCTTCGCCTAGATGATCAAGCAATACCGGCGCATGTTGCAGCATAGCCTGCATATCCGGATTTTTACTATCCAGGATGCGTAAAGGATTGGTTTCTAAACGGCGCAGACTGTCTTCGTCCAAAACTGCCAAATGTTGTTGGAAGTATTCGACCAGTTTGCCGCGATAGGCCAGCCGTTCTTCGCTGGTACCCAAGGAATTGATTTGCAACTCGACTTTGTCGCGAATCCCCAGTTGCTTCCAGAGTCGGTCGGTTAGCGCAATGATTTCCGCGTCGATGTCCGGGCCGGGCATACCGTAGGTTTCTAAACCCAATTGGTAGAACTGCCGGTAACGGCCCTTCTGCGGGCGTTCGTGGCGGAACATCGGCCCGTAATACCACAGGCGGTGGGTTTGATTATGCAATAAACCGTGCTCCAGACAGGCTCGCAAGCAGCCGGCGGTCCCTTCCGGGCGTAGCGTTAAGGAGTCGCCGTTACGGTCATCGAAGGTGTACATTTCTTTTTCGACGATGTCGGTGACTTCGCCTATCGAACGTTTGAACAAGTCAGTTTTTTCGACGATGGGCAGGCGAATTTCCTGATAACCGTAGGCACTCAACACTTGTTTAGCTTGGCTCTCCAGCCAATGCCACAAAGGTGATTGCTCGGGAAGGATGTCGTGCATGCCGCGGATGGCTTGGATAGCCTGTTGTTGTTTTGCCATGATCTTTTTTGCTGCCGGATTATTTACTGATCGCGGTTTTGACTTGTTGAGCCTCTTTGGAAGCAGGAAATGAGCTTATCAATTGCTCGCGGTATTCTTCCGAATTCTTGCTGTTACCCAGCGCTCGTTCGGTTTGGAACGCTATCCACAGCGTTTCCGGGGTATGTTTAGCAACGCCTAAGTAGCGCTCCAGAAACGCCCGTGCTGACATGAATTGCCCATTCTGATAGCTGATCCGTTGCATCTCTTGCAAGGCCGGCGAATAATCGGGCTGAGACTGCAGGGCCTGGCGAAAATAGTCTTCTGCGCCCTTGATGTCGTTTTGTTTAAGGTGGCAAACGCCCAAATTGGTCAGCGCGAACCAGGGCCGGTTGTTCATGGGTGATTCCATGGATTCCTGCAATAGGGCTAGGCCTTTTTCGAATTTACCTTGCTCGCACAAAAAGCGGCCATAGTTGTTCTTAATACTGAAATTTTCTGAATCTTTACTCAGAGCGGTTTGATAGCTATCGCTGGCTGCTTCGGTTTGTCTTATGCGTTCGTAAAACACCGCGAGTGCATTATGCGTTTCCGGGTTGCTCGAGTCCAGACGAACGGCTGTTTCCAGTTTTTCCTTGGCGACGTCGAGCATGCCCATTTCCAGGTAACGGGCTCCCATCTGCAAATTCAGCTTGGCTTTTTCGGCGTTGCTCATCGTCTCGCGGGTTTCCGGTAGCAGTCCGCAGCCACCTAACAATAAACCGATCAGCAATAATTCCCGCGAACCCAGTTTAACGGGCATGCGCAGATCCCTGGGCTTGCAGTTTTAGATGTCTACGGCTCTTGTCTTGCACTTGACCGACCAATTGCCCGCAGGCCGCGTCTATGTCTTCGCCGCGGGTTTTCCGCACCGTCGTGACTATGCCGGCGTCATGCAAAATATCGCGAAATTTCAAAATCGCGGCGCTGCTGGAGCAGCGATAATCCGATTGCGGAAACGGATTGAAAGGAATCAAATTCAATTTGGACGGCACGGTTTTCAGCAATTTAACTAAGGTACGCGCGTCTTCCTGGCTATCGTTGATACCGTCCAGCATTACGTATTCAAAAGTGATGTGTTTTCGCGGGCCGGTTTTGGCGTATTCGCGGCAGGCTTCCATCAATTCTTTCAGCGGATACTTCACGTTGATAGGCACCAGCTGATCACGTAATTCGTCATGCGGAGCGTGTAAGGACACAGCTACACTGACATCGCAGACTTCGTTCAGCCGTTTCATGGCCGGTACGATCCCTGAGGTGCTGATGGTGACTCGACGTTTGGACAGTCCAAAGCAGAAGTCGTCCATCATTAGATTCATTGCTGCCACGACGTTATCGAAATTCAGCAAGGGTTCGCCCATGCCCATCATCACGACGTTAGTAATACGCCGTTCCGGCCCTAGTCGTTGTTGCGCGAGGTACAATTGGCCGATGATTTCCGCCGTGGACAGGTTGCGGTTGAAGCCTTGTTTGGCGGTGGAGCAAAAAGTGCAGGCCAGCGCGCAACCCACTTGCGAGGACACGCACAAGGTCGCCCGGCGCTCTTCGGGGATGTAAACGGTTTCCACTCGATTGCCGCAGTGCATCTGCACCGCCCATTTACGAGTGCCGTCGGATGCCAATTGTTCGGCGACGATTTCCGGGGCTTTGATCTGGCAGTTTTCCTTCAAGTGACTACGCAGCGATTTGCTCAGGTTGGTCATCTCGTCGAAATCGGAGATGCCTTCCTGATAAATCCATTTCAGTACCTGAGAGGCGCGAAACGGCTTCTCGCCGAGTCCGACAAAAAAAGCTTGTAGGCCTTTTCTGTCGAAATCCAGCAGATTGATTAGCGCCGGTTTAGCGGATGCGGGCGCAGAGTTCATCAGCAGAAAAGAAGTAAGCGATTTCTCTCGCAGCAGATTCCGCCGCATCGGAACCGTGGACGGCATTTTCGTCGATGCTGACTGCGAAGTCGGCGCGGATAGTGCCGGGTGCGGCTTCTTTCGGATTGGTGGCACCCATCAATTCGCGGTTTTTTAGTACTGCATTTTCGCCTTCCAACACTTGGACAACAACAGGACCGGAAATCATGAAGCTAACCAAGTCTTTGAAAAATCCGCGTTCTTTATGCTCACCATAAAAGCCTTCGGCTTGCTCTTGGCTGAGTTGCAGCATTTTGGATGCGACGATGCGCAGACCGTTTTTTTCGAAGCGGCTGACAATTTCCCCAATCACATTTTTAGCGACTGCATCAGGCTTGATGATTGAGAAAGTACGTTCGGTTGCCATTGTTTAACTCCAGTGAGGATGTTGATTGAAAAATTGGTTGGGCATTATAGCTTGTCAGGCAGGGTATTGAAAAATACCCTGCCCCTGATAGTGTGTTGCAGTAGGGTCTAAATTCCGGCAAAGAAGGCTTTGGTAGCCTTGTTTGGCTTAGATGGACAGTTTTTCGACTTGACGATTGCCGCCGTAAATCCAGTTAACCAACATTCGGGTGCCGGTAATCGCAGTAAACATCGAGGTCATGATACCCAGCGACAGCACGACGGCAAAACCTTTTACCGGTCCTGTCCCGAAGCCGAACAACAACAAGGCCACCAACAAGGTGGTGATGTTAGAGTCAAGAATCGTCGCGAAGGCTTTTTCGTAGCCTGCAAAAATACTGATTTGCGGGCTGTTACCGTTGCGTAATTCTTCGCGTATGCGTTCATTGATCAGCACGTTGGCGTCTACGGCCATGCCCAACGTTAAGACGATGCCGGCCATGCCCGGTAAGGTCAAGGTCGCTTGCAGCATCGATAAAAGTGATATCAGAAGGCTCAGGTTAAAGAACAAGGCAAAATTTGCTACTAAACCGAATACGCGGTAGTAAACAATCATGAAACACACCACCAGGAAAAAGCCGGCGGTGATCGACATCATGCCCTGGTCGATGTTTTCCTGGCCTAAACTGGGGCCGACGGTGCGTTCTTCAACAATTTCAACCGGCGCGGCTAATGCGCCCGCTCTGAGTAACAGAGCCAAGGTGCGGGCTTCTTCGGGGCTATCCAGGCCGGTGGTTTGAAAACGTTTGCTGAAGCTGTCGCGGATCGTGGCAACGCTGATGACTTTTTCGACTTTTTCTTTGTGTTGGACTTTTTCGCCGTTAACGACTTTAGTCTCAGACTTATATTCGATGAACACCACCGCCATCGGCTTGCCGATATTTTCCTGGGTCATCTTGCCCATTTTCTTGGCGCCGACGCCGTCTAGCGTGATGAACACCGCGGGCGAACCATCTTGATCCAATCCGGAGGAGGCGTCGGTGATTTGGTCGCCGGTGACGATAACGGCGCGTTTCAACAGCACCGGGGCGCCGTTTTTATCTTTATATAAACGGCTACCGATAGGTTCGTGACCGCCCAGGGCAGACTGTACGTCGTGTTCCACATCGACCAGACGGTATTCGAGCGTGGCGGTAGTCCCTAACAATTCTTTGGCGCGGGCTGTATCCTGCACGCCGGGGAGTTGCACAACAATCCGGCTATCGCCTTGTTGTTGGATGATGGGTTCAGCGACCCCAAGTTCGTTTACGCGGTTGCGCAGCGTGGTGATGTTTTGGCCCAGCGCTGATTTTTTAATGTCCCTCAGGCTGCGCTCCGGAATGCTCAAGGTAAATTCGTTTGGCCCGCTTTCGGCCAGATCGAGATTGTGGAAATCTTTGTTTAGAGCTTCAGCAGCGGCCACGGAAGATTCTTCGTTTGGCAATACAACTTTAATGCCGCCGGCTTCCTTAGAGACCGATTGATAGCGGATCTTGGCGTCGCGAAAGGCAGTGCGGATGTCGTTGGTATAACGCTCTTCGGCTTGCTTCAGCGCGCTGTCCATGTCAACTTCCAGTAGGAAATGTACACCGCCGCGCAAGTCTAAGCCAAGATGCATAGGGTTTGCACCCAACGCGCGCAGCCAATCCGGGGTGGCTGGCGCTAAATTCAAGGCGACTGTGGCTTTGCCGGACATTTGCTCCCGCAATATATCCGCTGCTTTCATTTGTTCGTCGGTATTGTTGAAACGCGCCAGGATTTTACCGTCAGCAAACTCGAAGCTTTTCAACGTGAAACCAGCGTTTTTGATGCTGGCGGCAACTGCGTCAGCCTGAGACTGCTGCAAGGGCGTAGGGTTGGACGAAGCCAATTGCACTGCTGGGTCGTTACCATAAAGATTAGGCAGCGCGTAGATCATGCCGACTAATAGTACGATCAGTACCAGAATGTTTTTCCAGACAGGGAAATGATTTTGCATGGTTATTCCATTAAAAGCAGTGACAGCCAGGCTGTTGCGAAAAAAGCAGGGTATATCGCGGGTTAAAGAAAGTTTATTGGTCTTTGGTTTTTTTGCTGTTCAAGGTTTTGTAAGTGCCTTTGGGCATCATGTTGGCGATGGCATGGCGCTGTACTTGAATAAAGCTGTTATCGGATACTTCCAGTTTCACGAAGTTGTCGTCCAGTTCGGCCACTTTGCCTAGAATGCCACCCGTGGTGACGACTTCGGCACCTTTGCCCAGCGCAGCCAGCATTTGTTTTTGTTCCTTGGTACGCTTGGATTGCGGGCGGATGAACAGAAAATAGAAAAATATCAGAATGCCCAACGGGAACAGCATGCCTTCAAAACCGGGTTGTACGGCGGTGGGCGCTGTTTGGGCCAGCGCATCAGAAATCAAAAAACTCATGTTAATCCTCTTATTGTTATCGTCGTTTTAATGGTCCGGCCGGGCGGACAGTCGCGCATTATGCCACACTAGCAGTGCTTATCACATTACGCTGTCGAATTGGATGGCTCAGGCTAGCGTCTGGCCGATTGCCTCGCCCAGTTGTACAGCTTTGCCGCAGATGAAGTCTTCGTTCCAGGCTGTTTTTTCTTTACCGAACAAGACGATAATGGTTGAGCCCATATTAAACCTGCCCATTTCCACGCCTTTTTCAAGCGTCGGCGCGTCTTCTTGATAACGCCAAGTTCTGGGTGCGCTGATGCTCGGTGGCGTTACTACACCGTGCCAGACGGTTTCGACGCTGGACACGAAAATCGCCCCCACCAGAATCAAAGCCATCGGTCCGGCTTCGGTATCGAAAATACAGGCCACCCGCTCGTTACGCGCAAACAGATTGGGCACGGCGCCAACCGTGGTGTTATTCACGCTGAACAGCCGGCCGGGAATATGCACCATTTCTTTCAAAGAGCCGGTTAACGGCATATGCAGACGGTGATAATCCTTCGGCGACAAGTAAATGGTGGCGAAAGAGCCGTTTTCAAAGGCCCGTGCCCGTTGGGCATCGCCGCCCAGTAGTTCCAGCGCGCTATATTCGTGGCCCTTGGCTTGGAAAATTCGACCGTTGCTGATCGGTCCCGCTTGGCTGACTTCTCCGTCCGCGGGGCAGGCTATGGCGTCGGCTGCTGAGGTAATCTGCCTGGCACCGTCTTTTAATTCGCGGGTAAAAAAATCATTGAAGCTAGGATAGTGATCCAGGTCTTGAAACTTGGCTTCCTGCATATTCACGCCGTACATTTGCACGATGGATTTGATAAACAGATTCTTCCAGGCTTTGTTTTGGCAATGAGTTAATTTCGACATCAAGCCGGACAGTGCATGATGCGGCAATGCGTATTGCGGCAACACGGTAACAATTTCTTTTAAGTTCATGATTCGGAATCGGGCGTTTTGCCACTAATGAAATACGCAAAGGCGATCACTTCAGCAACGGCAATATAAAGTTGTTGGGGGATTTCCTCGCCGAGCGGGACTTGCGCCAAAATGCGCGCCAGCTCAGGCTCGTTTTGCAGCGGGACGCCATGCTTTTCGGCGATGGCCAGTATTTGCTGAGCGGTAAAGCCTTCACCTTTGGCGGTTACTTTCGGCGCATTTTTGCCGTCGTACTGCAGGGCGACGGCAATATCGCTGTTATAGAAGGTTCTGCCGCTCACGTCGATCTATGGCAGATTGACCAATTCCGGTGCCTGCCAACTCGGGTCGCGATGTTCGGCGATCACCGTGGTGTAAATGCCGCCGCGCACATTGAATTCGGCGCGCAGGCGCATGAAATTAGGGGATATTGCCGCGACGATATGATCCAAAATTTCGTTGGTGACAGCTTCGTGAAATGCGCCCCTCTCGCGAAAAGTCCACATATAAAGTTTTAGGGACTTGAGCTCCACGCACAATTGGTTAGGCACGTATTCCAACACCAGTTTGGCAAAGTCGGGCTGGCCGGTCATCGGGCATAAACAGGTAAATTCCGGGATGTCGATGCGAATCGTGAAGTCGCGCGCCGGCCTAGGGTTTTCGAAAGTGGTGAGGTCTGCGCTGGGTTTGGTAGTCATTGTGATATCGGGGTTGCTAAGGATTCTTGAGTGGCGAATTGAAACCACGCCGTTTAAGTCTGGGGACATTTTACCAGTTAAGATGCGATATAGTTTTAAGCATTTAAACTCAAAGGTTTAACGTCTTAAAGCGCGATGAGCGGGCTGTCGGATTTTGGGTTGGTCTTTCAAGAAATAGTCTGAATGACCCAGCTGCGGAATTGTCAACAACTTGGGACGAATGAGTTAAACTTATTGCCAAGGCAAATCGCAAAAAACCGCTAGAATGTAAGTTCAATTTGCAGGGGAGTCGACGATGGAAATCAACACCACATACCCAAACCAAAACCCCTTGGCCAGCCAAGGCGTATCTAAAGATCAAAAAGCCGGCGGGGTTGAAGATTTGGCTGAGCGTAGAAGGGCCAGCAACTCGCAGAGCCAGGTCGAAAGAGCCGAGCCAAGCCCCAGCGATACGGTCAGTTTATCCCAGGAATCTTTGCTGCTGGCGCAGGCTGTCAACGGGCAAAATAACGACAATCGGGCCCGGATCAATAGTCCGGAGCAAGCGCAACAGGTGCTTGGGAGCTTGATCTCCGACATTCAAAGTAATCCTGGTCAAGCCCAATATGCGGTCTCTAACCGCTCGCGCGCCAATTTGGGCGCTTTGTTGAATTAGTCCGCTACCTTTTGGGCAAGAGGGGCCAGTCGTCGTGGCTGGCTCCAGTCTTATAATTCGATACGAACGCCCAACTCGACTACCCGATCCACCGGAATTTTAAAGTAGTCGATAGCGCTCGATGCGTTGTGATACAAAAACCGAAACAGCGCCCGTTGCCATTTCGGCATAGGGCAATGACGCCGGAAAAATAATTTCTCGCTAGCGATAAAAAACGATGCGGTCTTCGGGTCGATAATCAAGTTCTCCCGGCTGCAAAGATGTAAGGCCCTGCGCATATCCGGCTCCTCCTGAAAACCGAAATACATTTTTACCCGAAAAAATTTACCGCTCTCGCCGAACACGCGAATTTTGATGCGCTGTTCTTCTTCGACATAGGGAATATCCTTGGTAACAATGGTCAACACGATCATTTGCGCGTGTAAGGCATGGTTATGATTGAGATTATGTAGCAGCACTTGCGGCACACCGTGCAAATTTTTTGCCAAATAAATCGCAGTGCCGGGTACGCTTTCCAGTGGGTGGGTTTGCATCTGCTGTTCCAATTCCTCGAACATCATCCGTTTGTCGTCCATATTCCTGGCCAGCAGTTTACGGCCTTTGATCCAGGTGGACATGATCATAAACAACACCAAGCCTATCGCCAGCGGCAGCCAGCCGCCGGTAGGAATTTTTAGGCTGTTGGACGATAGGAACAAAAAGTCAATCACCAGAAAAGTCGATAGAAAGGTCATGCTGGTAACCTTGTTCCAATGCCATAGGGCCTGAATCACGATAAATGCCAATACGGTATCCACTATCATAGTGCCGGTTACCGCGATGCCGTAAGCGGATGCAAGCGCCGACGAGGATTTAAAGCTCAAGACCAAAATAAAAACCGACAGCATCAACAACCAATTTACCGCTGGGACATAAACTTGGCCCATTTCGTCGCCGGAGGTGTGACGAATGTTCATACGCGGACAATAGCCCAGTAAAATTGCCTGCCGGGTAACCGAAAAAGCGCCGGAAATGACCGCTTGCGAAGCAATCACCGTCGCCAGAGTCGATAAAATCAGCAGCGGATACAGTGCCCAAGCGGGAGCGAGCAGATAGAAAGGGTTTTCGATAGCGGTGGGGTTATGTATTAACAACGCGCCCTGGCCGAAGTAATTGAGTAACAGAGCCGGAAACACGAAACCAAACCAGGCAAAGCGAATCGGTTTTAAACCAAAATGCCCCATGTCGGCATAAAGCGCTTCCGCCCCGGTAATCGCCAAAACCACCGCGCCCATGATTACAAAACCTTTCCAGCCCAATTCGTAGAGCAATTGCAAGGCATAATAAGGGTTTATCGCTTGCAATACATCCGGTTGCTCTGTGATGTTGATTACACCCAAAACGCCCAGTGTGGCAAACCAGAAGCACATCACCGGTGCAAATATTTTGCCGACTTTTCCAGTGCCTTGGTGCTGTATCAGGAACAATATCGCTAAGACGCTCAAGGTAATTGGTAGTACGTAATGTTCAAGGCGCGGCGCTACAATTTGTAATCCCTCTACAGCGCTAAGTACCGAAATGGCTGGGGTGATGACGCTATCGCCGTAGAACAGAGACGCTCCCATGAGACCGATGGTGACGATGAACGACATTTTTTTCGGATTGTCCTTGGAACCATGCAACGCTAAAGCCATCAAGGCCATAATGCCGCCTTCGCCTTTATTATCGGCGCGCATGATGAAGGTCGCGTATTTGGTGGTGACCACCAGCGTCAACGACCAAAAAATCAACGATAGTACCCCCAAAACGTGCCATTTGTCCGTGGTCAAACCGCCATGGAATACTTCTTTTATAGCGTATAAAGGACTGGTGCCGATGTCGCCGAATACAACGCCGATGGCGCTAAGGGTCAAAGTTTGAAGCGATGAAGGCTTTTGATTGGCAGACATGACAAGAAAGAAGGTATTAAGCTCACGCTTTTTTGAAAATTTAAGGCCCAGTACTTACTGCACTAACATCAGTAGCATCTAGCCATCGGAACCCAAAAGGCCTGCACTATACGACGTTCCACATAAAAAAATTGTAAAAATGCCTGCGGGTAATGTCATAGACGCACTCTCGGTCAACAATTGTTTGCTGAAATGTTAGGTTTTTCATCATCAATCGCCATGCGATACCCCACTCCCACTTCGGTCAACAGATAGCGCGGTCGCGCGGGATTGATTTCCAGCTTGTGGCGGAGTTGCCCCATATAAATACGCAGATAGTGTTGATCGTGAATGTGTTCGACGCCCCACACTTCCTGGAGCAGCTGGCGATGGGTGACTACCACGCCGGCATGGCGAATCAGAATGCCGAGCAATCGATATTCAATGGGGGTAATGCGTACCTCGTTATCGGCAACGAATACTTTGCGACGCGTGAGGTCGACTTTGAGTTGGCCGGTTTCAAAAACTTCTTGGTTGCTAAGGCTGCGCGTCACGCGGCGCATCAAAGCCTGGAGTCGAGCATGCAATTCGCCGCTGCCGAAGGGTTTGGTCAAGTAGTCGTCGGCGCCGGCATCCAGCGCCATGATCTTGTTTTGCTCCTGGCTGCGAGCCGACAAAATTAGGATCGGAAGATCTGACAATTGCCGCAGACGCCGCGTAACGGCTATACCGTCCATGTCCGGCAACCCTAAATCCAAGATCACCAAGTCGGGACGTTCATTTGTTAGCATCGCTAGCCCGGATCTGCCGCAGTCTGCTTCGAGCGTGGACCAGCCGCGGTGGCTGAGGCTGGATTTTAGGAAGCGTCGGGTTTGGACGTCGTCTTCGATTATTAGAATCACTGGGGCGGCCGTCATGCCAAACTCCCAAGCGCTTCCGCTTCTACAATTATTGGCGGCTCGTGTAGGGGCAGTTCGATAACAAATTCCGCGCCCTTGCCAGTGCGGTTATCGGCTTGAATTACTCCGCCGTGTGCCTCGACAATAGCCTTGCACAATGCCAGTCCCAAGCCGACCCCGTTTTGCTCGATTTCCGTGACGCCGCGATATAACTTTTCGAAAATGCGGGTTTGCTGATTCTTGGCGATACCTGGACCGTAATCGGTTATGGTTAAACGAAAGCGCTCTGGTAGTGCTCTGGCTTCGATGTCAATTGGCCTGCCTGGCGGAGTGTACTTAACCGCGTTCTCGATCAGATTAACCAGGACCTGCTCCATCAACACCGCGTCGATCCAAACTAGCGGCAAACTATCCGGCAACAGTGTGCGTACCGGTCTGTCTTGCAGGTGTTTATCCAGGCGGTTCAAGGCGCTGCCGACGATTTCTTCAACGGCGTTCCAGCTTTGGTGCAAATTGATCTGACCGCTGCTCAAGCGAGCCATGTCCAGAATCTTGCCGGTGAGCTCTGACATGCGTTGGGCTTCATCCAATACCGATCGATTCAAATCTTGGCGCTCGGCGGCTGACAATTCGGCATCACTTTCGATGGCGGTGCCGACCGCGCCGATGATGCGGGTCAACGGGGTACGTAAATCATGGGAGATGGAGCTGAGCAGGGCGTTGCGCAAAGCTTCGGTTTCGGCTTGAAGATTGGCCTCTCGGGCGAGGGTGGTAAGCTGAAACCGTTCCAAAGTCTGGGCGATCAAATGGCAGAAGGTATTTAATTCCGGCGTTTGCTCGGCCAAGGCTGCGCTGTTTAGTATGGCCAGCACACCTTGCGCAGCTTTGGAGCCTTGCAGCGGGTGATAGCGCAAAGAGTTTTTCTGTGTCACTAAGCCTGTCTCGAAGGCCTGTTGCGCATAAGCAAGATCGATGTTCTGCAGCGAACCGTGCAGTGCCTGATTTGTCGGGACTCCCAAACAGTTATCCGTATCAGCAATCAATAACATCGTTTCGGTAGCGAATTCATTTTTAATGTGTTCGACCGCGAAGCGCAAGACGGCGTTACGATCCTGTGCTGCTGCTAGATCGCGACTCAATCGGTAGAGTGCGTTGGTACGCGATTCCCGTTGCTCTGCCAATTCGGCTTGCAAACGCGATTTTTCAAGCAAGCTGCCGGTAACGTTTGCGACGATTATCATCACTGCCAAGTCGACGACATTTTCCAGATCGTGAATTGCAAACGAGAAAATGGGCCGGGCAAAATAAAAGGCAAAGGCGGGTGCACTCAGCAGCGACGCGACAATGGATGCGCTACGCCCGTAACGGCTGGCAACCAGGAATACGCCGAGCAAATAAGTCATCAGAATGCTGGCTGGCCCCAAAAGATGACGTAAAGGCCAATCGATCAGCGTGCAAATAAAAGGCGCAGCTACGCCGAAGACATGGCCAACTAAGCGCTCATTATTGGCAAAATTCGACGTTAAGCCAAAAACCTCAGATATTTTCATCAGGGCGTTTATGACTTCAACTGGTCAGAAAGATCCGGCATTGACCAACATATGCGTGCCGATGCTGGCAAAATATGCCAACAGTATTATCGGAAACCATTTCATGTGACTACCGAACGTATATTGTCCTTTGGCTTGTCCCATTAAGCCGATACCGGGCGCGGAGCCAATCGCTAGTAGGCTGCCGCCAACGCCCAGGGTCAAGGTCAGCAACAACCATTGACCTTGCGGAATATCCGGATGCATGGTTAACACCGCGAACATCAAAGTGCCGTTATCGACAAATGCCGACGATAAACCGATCATGACATTCGCCAGCGTCGGGCTAAATTGTCCGTATAACACGTGAGAAATAGCATCGAGATAGCCGATAAAGCCCAAACCGCCGATTCCCATCATTGCCCCGTAGAAGAACAGCAGGGTATCCCATTCTAGGCGGCCCACTTTATCGAAAACATCCAGGCGCTTGGCTTCGATAGACACTGAGTTCAAATCGCCACCACCAAAAAATAGGGAAAACTCCGACTGTTGTTGATTGCTTGGTTTATCGGATTTTTGTAGATAGAAATAAAAGAATTGTAGTGAGGACAGTCCCGCCATCATACCCGCCGCCGCTGGTAGGCCCAACGCCATGTCAAAACCAACCGCCAAGCTGATGGTGACGCCGAATAGGAATATGATGCGTTTGGCTCCGCGTGGTAGCGAAATTTCTTGAGCTTCAATGATGGGCTTGTCTTTGGGTAACGCAAAATGCATGGCTGTGGCTGGCACCAGAAAGTTGACGAGACAAGGTACGAATAATTTAAAAAACTCGGTAAAACCTAGCATGCCATGCTGCCAAACAAATAGTGTTGAAATGCCGCCCAACGGGCTAAACGTGCCACCGGAATTCGTGGCAATCACAATATTCAAACAGCCTAAAGAGACAAAACGCGGACTGTTTTTGCCAACCGCTACGACAACAGCGCCCATCAACAAGCCTGCAGTTAAGCCGTTGACGATACAGGAAATTAGAAAAACTAAAAATCCCGTTATCCAGAATAGTCGCCGATAGCTGAGGTCTTTACTGACCAGCCAAATCTTCAGCGCATCAAAAATGCCCATATCCTCCATGGCATTCAGATAAGTCATAGATACCATAATGAACAACAACAATTCTATGTATGCCTGCAAGTTAGCTTTAAAAGCGGTGGTTGCCGGCAAACTATGGCCCTGCTGTTGATAAGCCAGGACGATGACAAACCAGATCAAAGCTGCTGCCAGCAGCATCGGCTTGGATTTACGCAAGTTGGTCACATCTTCGAGCATCGCCGCTATGTATGCAATGACCATCACGACCAACGAGAAGTAGCCGCTCCACTGGTCGGTAAGATCAAGATGAAAGGCTTGCGGCGCTGGGTTCGCCGACTCGGCAAATCCGCTTTCGGAAAATATCAGTGAGACTAATCCGAACAGATATACAACCCGCAGCATGTGTTCTCCAGTTAGCTAGAATAAAAAGATGCCGTGCAATTGCTCTGTTTTCAGCCACTTTGAACGACGAAAGGATTTTATTTTTAGACGTGTAAAAAAGGCGTAAAGAGAGTGTGTTTGCAAGCTATCGGATATGAGCCAGGTAGGTGCAAGCGAACAGCTAACGCATTGACTGTTTAAGACGGCTGGGTTTGTTTGTAGGATGTGCCAATTTAAATTCCATTCGAATCGAAACGGCATTTCGAAGATAATAGCCGGCTTTGTAAACGGTCTTGAGCGTCTCTAACCAGTCATGAAGCTGGAAAAAATCAAACTTTCGGGTTTCAAATCCTTTGTCGATCCCACCACGATTCCGATCAGCGGCAATTTGACCGCTATTGTCGGTCCCAACGGTTGCGGCAAATCCAATATCATCGACGCAGTGCGTTGGGTGATGGGGGAGAGCTCGGCTAAGCATTTGCGCGGCGGCAATATGGCCGACGTGATTTTCAACGGTTCGTCGGGCCGGAAGCCGGTGAGTATGGCCTCCGTAGAATTGGTGTTTGACAACAGCGAGGGCAAGGCTGGCGGCGAATATTCGCAGTACGCGACTATTTCCATCAAACGCCAAGTCAGCCGCGACGGCCAATCGCTATTTATGCTTAACGGTTCCAAATGCCGGCGTAAGGATATTACCGACTTGTTTTTGGGCACCGGCCTCGGTTCGCGCAGCTACGCAATCATCGAGCAGGGCACGATTTCCCGGATGGTGGAAGCTAAGCCCGAAGACTTGCGGGTACATATCGAAGAAGCCGCCGGCGTTTCCAAATATAAAGAGCGGCGTTCGGAAACCGAAACCCGCATGCGCCATACCCGCGAAAATCTGGAGCGGCTGAACGATCTGCGCGATGAGGTCGAAAAGCAGATCAAGAATTTGGCCAAGCAGGCCGAAAAAGCCGAGAAATATACCGAGCTTAAAAAGCAGGAGCGCCAATACAAGCAAGAGTTGCTGGCGATGCGCTGGCAAAACTTTCAGCGTTCGGCGCAGAAACTGGAAGAAAAGCTGCAAAGTATCGCCGCCGAGCACAATCGTTTGTTCGTGTTGTTGCGTGATACCGAAAAAGCCATGGAGCTGAAGCGCGGCGAACAGAAAGCTCAGCAACAACATCTGGACAGCACTCAGGCCGAATATTATGCCGTGGTCGCCGAAGTCAGTCGGCTGGAACAGACCGTCAAGCACAACCAAAAAAGCCACGAAGAAACCCTGGTCGAAATCAATCGCTTGAAATTGCAGGCTGAGCAGGCGCAATCGGAATGCGAGCAGGACAGGCAGCAACTGGAAGAAATTCGCCAGACTTTATTGGAAGCCGAAGAAACCATGATTGTGGCCCGCGAACGCGAGGAAGACTTGCTGGGCATTCAACAAGACGCGCATCTGCAAAAACAGCAATGGCAGCAGCAGTGGGAAGCCTTTTTGGCCGAGAACGCCGGCTATCGCGAACAAGCCGAAGTGCAGCGGACCAAACTGGTACAGCTGGAAAATCAAAACCGCCAGCTGCAGACGCGCCTGGACAAATTAAACGGCGAACGCGGCGGTCTGGCCGATACCCAGTTGCAATTGGAATTGGAAACACTGGATAGCAGTATTGAATTGATAGAAGCTGAACGCGAGCAATTGCAGCAGCAACTGGAGGTCGTGTTGCAACGTATCGCTGAACTGCGACCGGCCATCAAACAGTTGCACGATAGTCTGCACGCCAATCGCGCCGAGTTGCAGAAGGTCAACGGCAAGATCAGTTCCTTGGAATTGTTGCAGCAGCATGCGATGGGTAAGGACAAAAAAGAGCTGGGAGTTTGGCTGGAACAGGTAGGCTTGGAGCAACAGCCGCGCTTAGCGGAGTTTCTGGATGCGGAGGAAGGCTGGGAAACCGCCGTGGAAACGGTGTTGGGTGGCTATTTGGAGGCGATCTGTGTGGATAGCGCCGATTCGATACTGGGCGAGTTGCAGGACTTGAGCAAACAATCCTTGGTGGTGTTTGAAACGCATGTTAGTTCAATCGGCGTGAGTGTCGACTCGGTGGCTTTGGCGAGTAAGCTGCGTAGTCGCTGGGACTTATCCAGTCTGTTAAGCGGCATCTATTGCGCAGAAACGATGCAACAAGCCCGGCAAATGAATTTGCAGGCGCACGAGTCGGTGGTATTGGTCGACGGCACCTGGCTGGGTAAGGACTGGATTAAGATCAGCCGGGGCAGCGACAGCAAGGCCGGGGTATTGCATCGGGAAAAGGAATTACGTGAACTCAAGCAGAGGCAAAGCGAATTGCAGATGGTCATCGCCGAAGACGAAGCGCAATTGGCCAATTCCGAACAGGAGTTGAAGGCTGCCGAGAGCAATCGCGAGCAATATCAACAAAAAGAAAAACTGCTCAGCGCCGAGTTTTCCGCAAAAAGCGCCGAATACAGTGCGCAGTCCGCGCGCTTTGAACAACAAAAGCGCCGATTGGAACAACTCGATCACGAAATCGAAGAAATCAGTCAGCATCTGGCGGAAAATGCCGAAAGCATGTCCGAAGCGCAGATGATCAAGCAGGATGCCGAGCAAGCTTTGGGTGATCTGGGCGACAAGAAAACCGAATTGGAGCAACTGAATCAGCAGATTCAGGCTCAACAGCAAAACACCGACGCCTCGGTGGACGAAGCGCGCCGACATTTGCATAGGTTGCATGCGCAAATCGAGTCGTTGAAGTCCTCGGAAGTGCTGACCGCCAAGCAGATCGAGCGTTTGCAATTGCAACATCAGCAATCGGCTGATCGTATCGCCGAGTTGGAAAGCAAATTGCACTATGCCTTGGCACCGCTGGACGACGAGAAAATGCAGCTGGACGAGTTGTTGGAGAGAAAAGCAGAATTCGAGGACAACCTGCAATCCGAACGCCAGGCGCAACAAGCCAGCGAACAGACGGTCAGTCAGTTGGCTGAACAGTATTCGCAAACCCAACGGTCTCTGGAAAAACAAAAAGAAGCCTTGGATCAGGTGCGTTTCGAGCAGCAAGACAGCCGAGTGCGGCAGCAAACCATTGCAGAGCAACTGACCGAAGTCGATGCCGATCCGGAGGCGATACTAACCAATTTGTCCGAAGGCGCAACGGAAGCCAAGTGGAAAAGTGCGGTCGATGATTTGACTGATCAGATAGAAAAACTGGGGTCCATCAATTTAACCGCGATTGAGGAATTCAAAACTCAGTCCGAACGGATGAAGTTTTTAAACGAGCAGCATGACGATCTGGTGGATGCCTTGAACACGCTGGATCAAGCGATCAGCAAGATCGACAAGGAAAGTCGCCAGCGTTTTAAAGAGACTTTCGATAAGATCAACACTGGTTTGAAAGAGAAATTTCCGCGCTTATTTGGCGGCGGCCAAGCCTATCTGGAATTGACTGAAGACGATCTGTTGGAAGCGGGGGTTAACATCATTGCTCGGCCGCCCGGCAAACGCAACAGCTCGATTCATTTATTGTCCGGCGGTGAAAAGGCCTTGACGGCGGTAGCTTTGGTCTTCTCGATTTTTGAACTGAATCCTGCGCCGTTTTGTTTGCTGGATGAAGTTGACGCACCGCTTGATGATGCCAATGTCGTGCGCTTTTCGCAGATGGTGGAAGACATGTCGGCAAGCGTTCAGTTTTTGTATATTTCACACAACAAAGTCACAATGGAAATTGCAAAACATCTGGCAGGTGTTACCATGAAGGAGCCTGGAGTATCCAGAATGGTGGCGGTTGATATTGATGAAGCAGTGAGCATGGCAGAAAGCTAATGGATAAAGAATTATTAAGAGTCGTGATTATTTTAATCGGCGTGCTGGTGATGATCGGCATGGTGTTGTGGCATTTCGTCAAATCGTTGCGAGAAAGACGCACGCCTGACGATTATTACGACGAGGACTCTTACGACGACCGAGTGGTTGACGAGTTTTCGGTCGAGGAAGATGACGATGAGATGGGCGTATTTGCCTTGGGCTCCGAGTTGGTTGATGGAGATGCTCTGTTAGACGATCAAGCGATTAAGCCCAGTCCGAAATCCCCCGCTGATGTCTCGCGTAAGGATATGGAGAAAAAACAAGCGGCGACCTTGGCTAATTCCCGGCGTTTGGAATTGCCCGCATTGATCGAATTCAGTATCGTGGCGCGTGCCGATCAGGGTTTTAACGGTGAAGATCTGTTCGAGGCCTTCGAGAGGGTCGGCTTGCGCTATGGTAGTGTGCGGGTGTTCGAGCGCGTGGATGCCAATCGGATGGTGGATTTTGCCGTTGCCAGCATGGTCGATCCTGGTACTTTTCCCGACACCGGACTAGACGATTTTTATTCTCCGGGCATTGTGTTTTTCATGCAGCCGCGCGAGGTCGATGCGCCATTGGCGGTATTCGATGATTTTATGGAAACTATCGATATTTTGGCTGACGAGCTTGACGGTGTGGTCTGGGACAATCAGCGCCAACCGTTGACAGCGGAGACCGTCGCGCAATTTAGACAAATATTGGCCAAGACCGCCTAAAACAGTGCACGCGAGTGGCAGGGTAGCCGTCGCATTTAGTCTGTAAACCTAACGAATTAACTAGAAGCTAAGTGGATCAAAAAAACATCAGAAATTTCTCCATCATTGCCCATATCGATCACGGGAAATCGACATTGGCAGACCGATTCATTCAAATTTGTGGCGGATTAAGCGACCGGGAAATGGAGGCGCAAGTACTCGATTCCATGGATCTGGAGCGGGAACGCGGTATCACCATCAAGGCGCAAAGCGTCACCTTGGATTACAAAGCCAGCGATGGCGTCACCTATCAACTAAATTTTATCGACACGCCGGGTCACGTGGACTTTTCTTACGAAGTCTCACGTTCATTAGCGGCCTGTGAAGGCGCTTTGCTGGTGGTCGACGCCGCGCAAGGTGTGGAAGCGCAAAGCGTGGCCAATTGTTACACCGCCATCGAACAAGGTTTGGAAGTGGTGCCGGTGCTGAACAAGATCGATTTGCCTTCCGCCGAACCCGAACGGGTAATGGAAGAGATCGAGAATGTCATCGGCATTCCTGCTGATGAAGCCCTGAAGATCAGCGCTAAGACCGGTATCGGTGTCGAAGCAGTGCTGGACCAACTGATCCAGAAGATTCCACCACCCGCCGGCGATGAAAATGCGCCGTTGCAGGCATTGATTATCGACTCCTGGTTCGATAATTACTTGGGCGTGGTCTCGCTGGTGCGTATCGTTAACGGCAGTCTGCGCAAAAAGCAAAAAATTACGGTGATGTCGACCGGGAAGTCATTTTTGGTCGAGAAATTGGGTGTCTACACGCCGAAACAGTTAGAGAAGCAGCATTTACATACCGGCGAGGTGGGTTTCATTGTCGCCGGGATCAAGGATATCTTCGGCGCGCCGGTGGGCGATACGATTACCGCGACTGAGAATCCTGCCAGCAACGCGCTGCCGGGATTTGAGAAAGTTCAGCCTAGGGTATTTGCCGGCTTGTATCCGGTAAGTTCCGATGATTTCGGCGCAATGCGCGAAGCACTAGATAAGCTGCGTTTGAACGATTCGGCTTTAAATTACGAGCCGGAAACTTCCCAAGCCTTGGGCTTTGGGTTTCGCTGCGGCTTTCTCGGTATGCTGCATATGGAAATTGTCCAGGAGCGGCTGGAGCGCGAATACAATATCGATCTGATCACCACAGCGCCTACTGTTATCTACGAAGTCGAAACGCACGGTGGCGAAATCGTGATGGTCGATAACCCGGCGAAATTACCCGATGTCGGCACCATTATCGAAGTCCGCGAGCCGATTATTTTGGCGAATATCCTGGTGCCGCAAGCCTATTTGGGTAATGTGATCAATTTATGTATCGAAAAACGCGGCGTGCAGAAAAACATGCAATATGCCGGTAGCCAGGTTTCGCTGAGCTATGAATTGCCGATGAGCGAAGTGGTGCTAGATTTCTTTGATCGGCTGAAGTCGGTCAGCCGCGGTTACGCGTCTTTTGATTATGAGTTTTTGCGTTTTGAACCGGCGCCGTTGGTGAAACTGGATGTATTGATCAACGGCGACAAAGTCGATGCTTTGTCCATCATTGTGCATCGAGATTTGAGTCAAAATCGGGGCCGCGATCTGGTTGAAAAGATGAAAGACCTGATTCCACGGCAAATGTACGAAGTGGCGATCCAGGCTGCGATAGGCGCTAAAGTCATTGCTCGATCTACCGTAAAAGCCATGCGTAAAAATGTCACAGCCAAGTGTTATGGTGGCGACATTACCCGTAAGAAGAAGCTGCTGGAAAAACAGAAAGCCGGTAAGAAGCGGATGAAGCAGGTGGGTAGTATCGAAATTCCCCAGGAAGCCTTCCTGGCGGTGTTGCAGGTCAATAAAGAATAATAACGACAGATTATGGATTACGATTTTTCATTTTTTCTGGTAGCCGCCAGCGTTGTAACCGGTATAGTCTGGGGCGGATACTGCTTGTATCTTAAGTCTGCTCACCTGCCTTACCCCACCGAGAAAGAGCCGTTGTTGGTCGAATACGCCCGATCATTTTTTCCGGTTGTATTGATCGTGTTGTTGTTGCGCTCATTTTTGGTAGAACCTTTCCGGATTCCGTCCGGTTCGATGATGCCCACCTTATTGGTTGGGGATTTTATTTTGGTAAACAAATTCAGTTACGGAGTGCGATTGCCGGTTCTGAATACGAAAGTTATCGAATTAGGCGAGCCGCAGCGCGGAGATATTGTGGTATTTAGGTTTCCTAAACAACCGGAGGTCGATTACATCAAGCGGGTGATTGGTTTGCCCGGCGATCGCATCGCCTACTTCGATAAAAAACTTTACGTTAACGGCGTGCCTGCAAAGCAAGTTTCACTGGGGCGCTATCAGGGCGTCGGGCAGGGTAGCAATATGACCGGTGCCGAGCGCCTGGAAGAAGATTTGCTGGGGATTGAGCACTCCATCTTGGTGAGTCGAGGTGCCTCAACTGTCGAGGACGTGTTCGTGGTTCCGCAGGGGCAGTATTTTGTGATGGGGGATAACCGTGATAACAGCAACGATAGTCGTTATTGGGGCACGGTACCCGAAGCCAATCTGGTAGGTAGAGCTTTTTTTATCTGGATGAATTGGGATTGGCAAAATAACGGTATTGCCTTCGACCGCCTTGGTACTGTGCTGCGTTAAGCGCATGACGGCGGGATATCGCGGTCTCTAAAAAGCACTGCTGATTTTGGTGGATTTTGCGCAACCGCTAGTATATTTCTAATTTTTCTCGGGGGTAGTGTTATGCCGTCATCATTAAAAAAACAGCGCGGTTTAACCTTTCTGTCTATTGCCTTTATCTTGGCATTGATCGGTTTTTTTACCCTGTTGATTTTAAAAATTGCCCCGCTTTACATTAATCATAGCCGGGTGGTGAACGCCTTGAAAGCGGTGGAAAGCACCCCCGATATCGTGACAAAAACCAAGTCTGATATAAAAGCTAGCTTGGGAAAACGCTTCGACATGAACTATGTCGAGCACGTCACTGATGAGAATATTAAAATCGTCGCTCAACCCGGCTATGTGCGGGTTGACATCGACTATGAGCGAGTAGAGCCCATCATGGGTAATTTGAGTGTGTTGGTTGAATTCCATGAGGGATTCGAAGCTGGCAACAAGTGATTAAAAAGCCGGAAACGCTTGCGGGCAAGTTGGGTTTAACGTTTAACGATCCCAGCCTATTTGCGATGGCTTTGACTCATCGTAGTATGGGGTCGAGGAATAACGAGCGTCTCGAATATCTCGGCGATTCCGTGTTGGGTTTTGTTATTGCCCAAAAATTGTATGAACTGTTTCCCGATGCCGGCGAAGGTGCTTTAAGCCGTCTACGTGCTAGTTTGGTCAACCAAAACTCGCTAGCGGAACTGGCTCGTGAGCATAATATCGGCGACTATTTGATTCTGGGTTCCGGCGAGCTGAAAAGCGGCGGCTTTCGGAGAGATTCCATCCTGTCTGATGCATTGGAGGCCATAATGGGTGCCTTGTTGAAAGATCAAGGCGTCGATGCCTGTCAGCGCTGGATATTGCGGCTATTCGATGACAAGCTCGCCGCCCTCAAAGTCGACGATTGGACCAAAGACCCGAAAACCCGTTTGCAGGAATTGATGCAAGCCAGCCGTAAGCCATTGCCGATTTATGAATTAGTCAGTATGTCCGGGGCGGATCATGCCCAAACCTTTGAAGTGAAATGTACTATCGCACTAACGCCGGAAGCCTGTAATGGTGTCGGTATTTCAAGAAAAAAGGCCGAGCAAGCCGCTGCCGAAAATATGTTAAATTTTTTACAATCCAGGGATAAATGAACTGCGGATATGTTGCTTTAATCGGTAGGCCCAATGTCGGCAAGTCGACGTTGATGAATCACCTGTTGGGTCAGAAACTCAGCATCACCTCAAGAAAGCCGCAAACTACCCGACACAGAATCCTGGGTATCAAGACCACAGCCGCCGGGCAAGCGATCTTTATGGATACGCCGGGCATGCACAGCGACGAAAAAAAGGTGTTAAATCGTTATCTGAATAAGACGGCGGACACTACTCTGCTGGGAGTCGATGTGGTGATTTGGCTACTCGACGGCCTGTATTGGCACGAGTACGACGAGAAGATTTTCCAGAAACTCGAGCGGGCCGGGCTGCCGGTTATTTTGGCGATCAACAAAATCGATAAAATCAAGGAGAAGGATGCGGTGCTGAAATTCTTTGCCGAGGCTCAGCAAAAATATCCGTTTCTACAGATTGTGCCGGTTTCGGCGTTGAAAAATACTAATCTTGCCTTGCTAGAACAGCACATCATGGCGTTACTGCCTGAGGCTGAGCCAATTTATCCGGAAGATCAAATCACCGACAGACCGGAACGGTTTTTTGCCGCCGAAATTATTCGCGAAAAACTGACTCGGCGTTTAGGCGACGAATTACCTTATTCGCTGACAGTGGAAATTGAGCGTTACGAGGAATTTCCTGAGCTTTGCAAAATATATGCAGCGATTTTAGTCGAGCGGGATAGCCAAAAAAGTATCGTCATCGGGAAACAAGGCGAAATGCTGAAAAAAGTCGGTAGCGAGGCGCGGGTCGATATTGAAAAATTGATTGGCCAAAAAGTGTATTTGGAGCTGTGGGTTAAAGTTAAAAAGGGCTGGTCGGATAACGAACGCGCCTTACAGAGTTTAGGTTTTGGCAATTTCGGCGATTAATGAGCGGTTCGGTCGTTTATTTGCAGCCGGCGTTTGTGCTGCAGCATCGACCGTATCGGGAAACCAGCGTCTTGTTAGATGTTTTTACCCGGGATTTCGGTGTGCTTTCCATACTTGCGAAGGGTGTGCGCCAGGAAAAGTCTAAAGTCGCCGGCATATTGTTGCCCTTCAGTGCGTTACGTTTGTCTTTTGTTGATAGAAACGAGTTGAAAGTCCTTTCTCAAGCGGAATTCGTCGATAGCTACCCTTTAGAGCGCTTGGCTTTGTATTGTGGGTTTTATGTGAACGAGTTGGTGCAGATATTTGTGCATAAATACGATCCTCACCCCGAGATATTTAGTTGCTACGAACGCTGCTTAAGTGATTTATTGCTTGGTGAATGTATCGAGCAGACGCTGCGTTATTTTGAACTGGATTTACTGCAAGAGGCTGGCTATGCAGTGTCCATGGCTTATGACGGTAACGGCAATCCAATCGAGATAAGCCAACGCTATAGTTTTTTGGCTGAGTTCGGCATGGTAGCGGATAAGGACGGGTTGATCGGCGGTAGAACACTATCGCTATTGGCCTTAAGGGCTCCGCTCGAGGGTGACGCTTTGCTTGAAGCCAAGTTGCTGTGTCGGAAAATGCTGGATGGGCATTTGCAGGGTAGGCAGCTTAAAAGCAGGGATGTGTTGGCAAAAATTATTAGGTACTTATAGGCGAAAGACGAAAGCTTGGTTTTTCGGTCCTTTTATCGATCTTATCCATCCCCTTGCGGGACACTATTCAATGGCAAAACAAATCATCTTATTAGGTGTCAACATCGACCATGTTGCCACTTTGCGACAGGCTAGAGGGACTCGATATCCCGAGCCGGTACAGGCTGCATTGGTTGCCGAGCAAGCCGGTGCCGACGGGATTACCGCCCATTTGCGCGAGGATAGGCGGCACATTCAGGACAGAGATATTTATTTGCTAAAGGATATGCTGCATACCCGGCTGAATCTGGAAATGGCCGTGACCGATGCTATGTTGGCGTTGGCGGTTAAGGTCGAGCCGCAAGCTTGTTGTTTAGTACCGGAGCGTCGTGAGGAGTTAACGACCGAGGGTGGTTTAGATGTGGCTTGTGCCGCGGATAGGATGCGTTCTGCCTGCCAACAATTGGCGGATGCTAATATAGAAGTCTCCTTGTTTATCGATCCGGATTGTCGGCAAATCGACGCGGCGGTGGCGGCGGGCGCGCCGGTGGTGGAATTACATACCGGCCGCTATGCCGATGCTGCAAGCAAACTAGAGCGAGAGCAAGAGTTGCAACGAATCCGCACGGCTGCGGCTTATGCGCACCAAGCAGGATTGCAAGTCAACGCCGGTCATGGCTTAAATATTGCCAATGTCGAGGCGATTTGCCGGATCGAGCAGATTGTCGAATTAAATATCGGTCATTCCTTGATTGCGCAGGCTTTGTTTTCCGGTTTGGAAAATGCGGTTAGGGATATGAAGCGGGTGATGCGGGAGTCGCGGTTACACGGTTGAGTAGATGAGGGCAGAGATCGAGTTTTATCAATTAACCTCCATCGGTAATCGCGAGGTCAATCAGGATTGCATGGCGCATAGGGTATGCGCCGATTACGCGATATTTGTCGTGGCCGACGGATTGGGTGGGCACTATTCGGGTGAAAAGGCCTCACAGTTTTTTTGCCGTAGCTTAATTGCTCTTGCGGAAAAATATCGTGGGTACATCTCTACAGTGAAGGCCGAGGCGGTTATGGCTGCTTGGGTAACAGAAGCTGTCAGAAATATGAGCGACCTTTTTGCTGACGATCCGTTTGCGGCCGATGCACACACTACCTGCGCAATTCTGTATTTGGATCAGGAGCGCGTAATCGTGGCGCATTGCGGAGACTCGCGAGTTTATCGTATCAATTCCGAGCAAGTCCTCTGGCGTACCAAAGATCATTCGGTGCCGCAACAGCTGTTTAATGAAGGCATAATAAGCGAATGGGAAATGGGTGTGCATCCCGATCAGCACAAGCTGACCCGCAGTATTAATGTGCTAAGTGCGCCTGCCGTGGATATAGCCAGTTTCCCGCCGATGAAAAGCGGAGAAATTTTTCTGCTCTGTAGCGATGGCTTCTGGGAGTTTGTAAAGGAGCAGGAATTGTTGGCGTTATCGCAACAGGCAAGCGGAAAGCCGGAGTTGCAGAAAATGGCGAAGATGGCCGTGCTACGCGCACAGGGCAAAAGCGATAATGTTACCGTGCAGTGGGTGAGGCGACATTAGCGGCTGAGATATGGCCAGGGGCTGCACGTAACCCCGGTAAAAACTGTCTGGTCTAGTGCGTTGCCAATCCGTGTTTTTGAATACGGTAAAGCAGGGTGTCTCTGGAAATGCCTAATAGGCGCGCCGATTTACTACGATTGCCCTTGGTTCTGTTTAAGGCCTGCAGGATCATGTCGGCTTCTAAGGCATCAAGTTGTAAGCCTAACTCAGGCAGCGTAAAGTCAGAACTCACTGTTACGGCGCTGCGGTTGAATTCATGAGGTAGGTTTTCCGGCTCTATTATTTTTCCCGACAACAAAATGCTCAGCCTTTCACACAGGTTTCTTAATTCACGCACGTTGCCGGGCCATTTGTAGCTTCGTAGCGTTTTTAAGGCCTGTCTGCTGAAGCTAGGCGATGCCAGAGAATGCGCGCTGGAGAAATGTGCGAAAAAATGTTTGGCCAGCATTTCAATATCTTCTGTCCGCTGATGCAATGCAGGCAATTCCAAAGGCACCACGTTTAAGCGGAAATATAAGTCTTGGCGAAACTGGCCGTTTTCGATCAACTTGGTGAGGTCTGCGTTGGAAGCTGCAATTACTCGCACGTTAGCCATATAAGGCTTGGTGCCGCCCACCGGCAAACATTCTCCGGATTCCAAAAAGCGCAAAAGTTTTGCCTGGATACTTAGCGGTAAGGAGTTGATTTCATCGAGAAATAAAGTGCCGCCGTCAGCCGCTTGGAATAGTCCCTGCTTATCCGAGACTGCACCGGTAAATGCGCCTTTTTTATGCCCGAAGATTTCCGATTCCACAAGTCCTTCGGGCAGTGCGGCGCAGTTCAGGGTAATAAAGGGTTTGTTCGCGCGTGGGCTGTCTTTTTGAATTGCTGTTGCCAGTACTTCTTTTCCCGTGCCGGTTTCGCCTTTGATTAGCACGGTAACGTCTGTGGCTGCAACGATACGAGCACTGCGAATCAATGCTTCGATTGCGGGAGATAGTCCAATAATACGATCGAAGTTATCCACTGTAAAACCTCTCAAAACGTCATGATGTGTTCAACGCGCATTGGGTTGAGCCATGGGAAGGCTGCCAAAAACGCAAAGATAATAAACAAGGCGGCCACAGCATGTTTAAAGTGCCGGATTTTAGAAAGCCTCGCCAATAATGAGGTCATTATACCGACTCCCATCACGGCAGGTAAAGTCCCTAATCCAAAAGCTAACATCGTGAGTGCGCTATGAGTAATGCTACCGGTGGTTACTGCTAGTGCTAATGCCGTGTAAATCAGGCCGCACGGCAGCCAGCCCCACACCATACCAAACAACAGGGCTTGGGTGCGATTTTGTACTGGAATCAATCGGCGACCGAATGGTTCGATCAGCTTCCAGAAGCGTGCGCCCATTTTTTCTATGTAGGCAAAGTAAGGAAACCAGCCGCCGAGATAAAGTCCCGCACCAGCCATTACCACGGCTGAGAGGAGTTGCAAAAATCTGTGAGCCTGACCTTGGGCAAAAGGTAGTGTCAAGAATGCTTCCAGTATTCCGACCAAGGCGCCGGCCATTGCATAGCTGAGAACACGACCGATGTTATAGTTGAGCACGATACCGAACAAACGACGTTTATCGTTACGTAGCTCGGGTTTCAGGCTGTAAGTTAGTGTGCCAATAATGGAGCCGCACATGCCAATGCAATGCAGGCTACTGAATAAACCCATTACAAACGCGGCAAGATAGGAAGCATTAAAGTCGAGGTAAAGATGCATATACAAAAAGCCGAGTTAATAAGGTACTGAACGAATGGGCGTCGATTATAGACGCTTTCCGGAATGGTAACGACGCGCAGATAGTCAAATTAGCCGGTATTTGACAAGTTATTCGCACAGATGCGGTTACGCCCTTGATGTTTGGCCTGATAAAGAGCATCGTCGGCTGCTTTCAGTAAACTGGCCACATTGTCGTATGCGTGAGCCTGTAGCGTCGCAACACCGATTGAGATGGTCACGAAAGCGTTAGGATTGTTCGAAGTGTGCCGTATCTGCAGATTTTCAACGGTTTCGCGATACAGTTCCGCTCGAAGTAAGGCCCCAATGCTGTCGGTATTGGGAAGTAGGATAGAGAACTCTTCACCACCCAGTCGGGCGACCAAATCTTCAGGTCTATGGGTAATGGTTTGTAAGGCGCGGGCCACCCGCTTCAGGCAGTCGTCTCCCATGGGATGCCCAAAGTAGTCGTTAAATTGCTTGAAGCTATCTATATCGGCTATTAACAAAGAGAGCGGCATACCCGTGCGTTTGGACTGGTTCCATTGACGCTCTAGGGCGGCGTCAAATGCTCGGCGATTCGGTATTTCCGTCAGTCCATCCAAGGATGCCAGTTTTTCCAATAAATCGGATTTGGTTTTGAGCTGAATTTGGGTGCTTACTCTAGCCAAAACGATAGAGGGCGAAAACGGTTTAGTGATGTAATCACTACCGCCGATACGAAAACCATGCACCTCATCTTCTTCCGAATGCTTGGCAGTCAAAAAAATAATGGGAATATTGCGAGTTTTATCCGATGACTTAAGTTGATGACATATTTCATAACCATCCATATCGTCCAGCATGATGTCGAGGAGGATTAGATCTGGAAGTTGACTGGTGGCAATGTGCAACGCCAATTCGCTATGCACGGCTACTTTAACCGTGTAATGGGGCTCAAGAATGTGTTTGATGATATCTAGGTTTTCTGGGCTATCGTCCACCGCGAGAATAGTATGCGTGTTTATGTTTTCCATTGTCCTATATCCCGTGTTCCAGTATGTGATTGAGAGCTTGTACGGCATCGACAAACCGGTAATTGGCAATTTGTTTTTTGATAGGCAATAAGGTCTGTATCAGAGCTTTTTCATCGATACGGGCCAAAATTCGATCAAGTTGTTGATCCGAGTCGGAATCGAAGGTTTGCAGCTTATCGATCAATAAAGCCAATTGTTGCCGCGTTTCCAGTGCCGAAAAACGCGGCAGACCATCGCCCAACTGCATTCGCTGGGTCAACCCGTGGTTAATGCTGTTGATAACTTTAATCATCTCTAGTGACGTTGCGGTAATATTGCTTTCGATAAGTGGGATATTGGCAATATTCGGTTGATACTCGGTCATTAGCGCTTCGAGACAAACTAAGTGGCTTTGCAATTGCAGTGCCCCAAGCGAACCGACAAGGCCTTTCAAAGTATGAACTAATTGATATGCCCTGTCGTACTCATTGCCTGCGAAGGCTTGGTCAATTTCGTTCATTGTGTCCGTATGGTTTTCGGCGAATTTTAGTAAAACTTTTCGGTAAACTGTCGTGCTGCCGGCGGTGTGATCCAATCCGGCGCCGGTGTCTATGCCATAAAGATAAGGAAGCGGATGATTTGTCGGTTCTGCGCTGCTCGGCTTGGCCTGAGTCTTCTTGTCAGTTCTCGGTAAAATCCATTTCGCGAGGGTCGCGTAAAGCGTTTCCGGCAATATCGGCTTGCTGATGAAATCGTCCATATCCGCTTGAAAGCACTTATTGCGATCGTTGCTCATCGCGTTTGCAGTCATAGCGATGATCGGCAAGGTTTGGCAGTCGGGTAGCGTTCTTATAAGTTTGGTGGTTTGGTAGCCGTCCATCACCGGCATTTGTACATCCATTAACACGCAGTCGTAGGCCGTTTTCTGCAGTTTTTCCAGCGCAATTTCGCCATTCTCCGCCACGTCGACTTGTAAATGCGCCTGTTTCAGCAACTCAATAGCGACAATTCGATTCACCTCGTTGTCTTCTACCAATAAGACGCGGGCGCCGCTGACATGTTGCAATTTACTGGTGTCAATTGGGTGCCGGTGTTGGTATTGCGCCGTGCGTATCGAAGCAAGGCTGGTGATGCCGAGTTTGACGCTAAATGTAAATGTCGAACCCAGGCTTTCTCGGCTGGAGACGCTTATCGTTCCGCCCATTTGCTCTACCAATTGTTTGGAAATGATCAGACCTAGGCCGGTGCCGCCATAATTGCGGGTAACACTGCTGTCACCTTGGCTGAATGCCTGGAACAGCTTGGCTTGTTTTTCAGCGTTCATGCCGATACCGCTGTCAATGATGCTAAATTGCAAGTAAGTTTGCTGTGCGGATCGCTTAAGCTCTGTAAGCGTAACTTTTACTTCGCCATGCTCGGTAAATTTGATTGCATTTCCAAGCAGGTTTATGAAAATTTGCCGCAGGCGTTGCGGGTCACCGATCACGGGATGAAGAGTTTGATTCGCAGGCGGGCGTATCAGGGCGATGCCCTTGCTGGCGCAGAGTTCCGACATAGTAGAAAACACGTTATCCAGCATTTCCTCTAATAAAAAAGGTACCGATTCCAGATGCAGTTTTCCAGCTTCCATTTTGGAAAAGTCCAGAATATCGTCGATGATGGTCATCAGCGAGCGCGAAGCCGTTTCCACTCGTTCTAAATAATCGCGCTGTTTGGCAGAGATATTGCCGTTCAGGCATAACTCAACCAAGCCGATAATCGCATTCATCGGTGTCCGGATTTCGTGGCTCATATTGGCGAGAAACTCCGATTTTACTCTTGTTGCCTGTTCGGCTTGCTGCTTTGCTTCTAACAACCGTTGTTCCGTTTGCAAGCGGTCGGTGATGTCTTGCATAGTGCCTTGAATACCAGTGATTTTATTATTAGTGTCGCGAATGGCTTGTCCGCGTTGGTGTACATGACGAACTTGGTCGTTGCCGAGGACTATCCGATGCCTAAAATCGATGCTTTCGCTATTAATGGCGTTTTGCATCGCCGCTTTGAATAAAATTTGGTCGTCCGGGTGGACCAGGGTGCTCAAAATGCCGGCTAAGCTGGGGCTGAAAGCGGCTTTATGGGTAGCAGTGATCCGATACATTTCGTCCGACCAACTGAAGCGATTGTCGGGCAAATGCCAATGCCAATCCCCGATATGGGAAATGCTCTGGGCATCCAGCAAGCGTTGTTTTTGGTCTTGCAGTGCGTCGATCGCGCGGCTACGTTCCAGTTCGGCGGTAATTTGCAGCGCAAACAATTTAAGCGTGTCGTTAGCAAAGTTAACGTCTGGAATTGGCCGGCAGTATGAAACTGAAATGAATCCGAAGCGGTTTTGTTGTTTGTCGAGCAAGGGAATGCCGAGATAACCTTGGATCTGATGATGTCGCAGCCATTCGGCCTCAGGGAATTGCTCGGCCACGCTATGTTCAATGCAGCGAGTAGTTCCGGCGGCGACCTCTCGGCAAGGCGAATTGTTTAGGCTTAATTCGCGATTCCCTGCAATCTTGCCCTTTGCGCAAAGCGAGAGGCTGCGGGCGTATCCGCTGTCCAGTGTTTCCGCAATTAACGCAAAGTCGGCACCCAAAGTTTCCACCGTTAACAGCGTCAGGTTATCCAATAGTGAGTTTGCATTTTCGGGCTGGTTGCTGGATACAATGTTTCTTATCATGCTAGTTTGCTGACGCTGCTGGGTGATGTCAGTTACCAAACCCTGATAATCGATAATCTTGCCTTGCTCGTTGCGGACCACCATTTTTCGGTCTTGCACCCATTTGATGCCGCCGTTCTTAGCGACGATGCGATAGGGCTGATGTGTAACTTCGCAACAGTCGGGATCGTTGCGGCTGGCGCTGATTTCCCGAACGAAAACCCCGACATCGTCTGGATGGATCAGATTAAGATAAAACACATTGCCCGTAATCAGTTGTTCGACACTATAGCCAAAGAGCTGGCGGGCATTCTCAGTGGCAAATTCGATTGGTAAACCCTCGGAATTATTCCATTTCAACACCACTGCGGCGCTCTGACTGATAATTTGATAGGCGCGTTGCAGGTTGTGCTCAGACTGCTTACGCATACTGATGTCTTGGTGAGTTCCGCATAGTCGACTGGGGCCACCACTGAAAAGATCGTGTGCCACGACGGCGCCGGAGCCTTGTATCCACACCCAATGACCCAGTTTGTGGCGCATGCGAAACTCCACGACATAGGGTCGATTTGATTCGATATGTTTGGCAACAACGCTGCGGATTCGGTCTCGATCTTCCGGGTGCAGGCGCTTATCCCAATCGCTGACGTAATGATCCAACTCATCTGGGCAGAGGCCCAGCATGTCCAACCAGCGTTGATTGACGGAATGTTTGCCAGTTAGATAATTCCAATCCCAATATCCCAGTTGAGCGCCGTCTATCACTAGCGCCAACTGCTCTTCAAGTTGCTTGCGGGGCGTGATGTCGTTATGGAACTGGATCAGTTGACTGTCGTTCCGGTCGGCAAGAAGGGTAAGCGAAATTTGTTGCCAGGTTTGATTTGGAAAGATGAAGTCGCGAGAGGGCATGGCCTTGCCGGCTTTGATATGCTGGCACAGCATACATTCGGTTTCGTCATGATTGTTCGGGTGAAACCACGGGTGAATTGCTTGTCCCGCAAGTTCTCCAGGTGTCTTACTCACCGACAACGCTGCGGCTTTATTCGCGTTCCGGATTATTCCCCGATTATCGACGACGATGGCGAATTGCTCCATATGATCGTAAAAGCCATCGATTGGTGCTAGTCCGGGTGCAGATTGTTGTCGCTTAGACCAAAGTTCACTAAAAATCAGTAAAACAGCCATTCCGGGCAGCAACACTAGCAACGCTTGCGTCAGTTCTTCAGCCTTACTCATACTTAGATAGAGAGCAACGGTAATGTCTCCCACTAACAGTAAACACACTGCGACCAGTACGATGGGGCGTATCTGGTGGGCCGTGTTTGCAAGTTTATCTGTCATAGTCTGCCGGAGTGGGGGATCAAACTTGGAAAGTGCCGAAAAATCTTAGACCGGGTATTGGGAAATGTGAATCCATGTTGGCGGAAAACTGCCCGATGGTCAGCAAATCGGGATTTTATAAGCCGCTCCCGCCCGTTCTTTAACCAGTTTGGGAACTAGGTAGCCCGGGAGCTGGACCTGCATATGTTCGAGCAGTTGTTTGGCTGCGGTTTCCGAAACCTCAAAATGGCCGGTGCCGCTCGCATGATCCAGCAAATGTAAATAGTAAGGCAAAATGCCAAATTCAAACAGCTTCTCGCTCAATGCACACAGCGTGGTGCCCGCATCGTTTACCCCCTTCAGGAGTACGCTTTGGTTTAACAAAGTGATGCCGTGGCGGCGCAAATTGCTACAAATTGCTCCAACAGCGGGACTCAGCTCATTCGCATGATTGGCGTGAAACACCATTACAATTTGTTGCGAAAGGCTGGATACGGCGTTGAGCAGTTCTTGGGTCATGCGCATCGGCAATACGATGGGCACTCGGCTATGAATACGAATTCGTTTGACATGCGCAATCTCCCCCAGTCTGCTTAGCAGTTGGCAGAGTTTTTCGTCATTTAGCAGCAAGGGGTCGCCGCCGCTGAGGATCACCTCGCTGATTTCGGGATGACTCACGACGTAGTTGAGGGCTTGTTGCACTTTTTGCGTCGACAACTGCAACTGTGTATAAGGGAAATTGCGCCGAAAACAATACCGGCAGTGCACTGCGCAAGCGCCGGTACTGATCAACAATACACGACCATGATACTTATGAATGAGGCCAGCTTCGGCAAACGCGCCGATATCACCTACCGGGTCATGGCTGTAGCCCGGATAGTCGATCAGTTCGTTCTGAATCGGCAGTACTTGTCTCAGCAAGGGGTCATTTGGATCGCCGGGGCGCATGCAATCGGCAAAACCGCGCGGAACTCGAAGTGGAAACGCTTTGAAATCCGTTAGCAATGCCAGGCTGTGTGTTGGAATATTTAGATAGTCACAAAGGGCTTCGACGCTGGTAAATGCCTCGGCAAGCGCCTTTTGCCAGTCCGTGGTTTGGGTGTTCAATGCTGCTCCAGTTTCCGAATAAAAATCTTATCCATTATAATCGCCCGACTATTATTTGTTTCACGAGGAAAAAATGGCGACTTTTAGCACCAACGAGTTCAAGGGCGGTTTGAAAATCATGCTGGACAATGACCCTTGTTCGATCATCGAAAACGAGTTTGTTAAGCCGGGCAAGGGGCAGGCGTTCAATCGGGTCAGGATCAGAAATCTGAAAACCGGTCGGGTCATCGAGCGTACCTTCAAATCCGGCGACACCGTGGAAGGTGCGGATGTCGTTGACAAAGAAATGCAATATTTATACAGCGATGGCGAATTTTGGCACTTTATGGTGCCGGATACGTTTGAACAGTATCAAGCCGATAAAAACGCGGTGTCAGATGCTATTAAATGGCTGAAAGAACAAGATGTTTGCACCATGACCCTGTGGAACGACTCGCCGTTGTCGGTAACGCCACCCAACTTTGTGGAATTGACTATCACCGAAACCGATCCCGGTCTGAAAGGCGATACCTCTGGTGGTGGCGGTAAACCGGCGACATTGGAATCCGGTGCAGTGGTGCGGGTGCCCTTGTTTGTGCAAATCGGCGAAGTAATTAAAGTCGATACCCGTACCGGCGAGTACGTGTCCCGCGTTAAAGAGTGACGGTACGCTGGCAGCCCAGCTGCCCAATCGAGCATTTGCGCACTCGCGCGCAAATGCTGGCGGCGATACGGCGTTTTTTCGAGGCCAGCGATGTGCTGGAAGTCGAAACGCCGCTATTGTGCCGAAACACCGGTACCGACCCACAGCTGGCTTTTTTCAGCAGTCAATTTAATACCCCCCCTAAGCAACAAACCCTGTTCCTGCAAACGTCCCCGGAATTTGCGATGAAGCGGCTGTTGGCCGCTGGTAGTGGCAGCATCTACCAGATTTGCAAGGCGTTTAGAAACGGCGAAGCCGGGCGCTATCACAATCCCGAATTCAGCATCTTGGAGTGGTATCGGGTTGGCTACGATTTGCAGCAGTTAATGGTGGAAGTCGCCGAATTGTTGCGGGAGCTATTGCAGTCTTTCCGTGCCGAGTTGCCGACCAAGCAAATCAGCTACCAACAGTTATTTCAGGATGCCACCGGTTTGGATCCCTTGATTTTTTGCGTCAGCAATTATCAGGCTTATGCGGCTGCTAATTCGCTTCCGGAGGCTAACGAGCTGTGCGGCAACGATCATGCCTTGTGGTTGGATTTCATTTTTAGCCATCGCGTCCAGCACATGATGACGAAAGACACGCTTTATCTAGTGCACGGTTATCCGGCGATACAGTCATCGCTGGCGCGCCTGAATCTTAATGATCCTCGGCTCAGTGAGCGCTTTGAAGTCTTTGTGAACGGCGTGGAGTTAGGTAACGGCTTTTATGAGTTAGCCGATCCTGTCGAACAGGAAGCGCGTTTTGATCAGGAAATTGCCTACCGGTTAAGTCATGGTCTGCCAGGGGTTACGAAGGACGTCGCGTTTTTGCAGGCATTGAAGTTCGGCTTGCCGGATTGCAGCGGTGTGGCTTTGGGTTTGGACCGGTTGCTGATGATTGCGCTTCGCAGTGCAGCGATTGACGATGTGGTGGCTTTTCCGGTTAAAGGCATGTAAGGAGAGAATTAATATCAAAAAGGGCGGACAAGCTTGTCCGCCCCGGATTTGGCTTAATCCTGCTTTTCGGTCTTGCCGGCAGGGTTACGCAGCCTGATACCCAGTTCTTTTAACTGCTCGTCGCTGACCAATGCTGGTGCATTGAATAAGGGGCAAGCGGCAGTCTGGGTTTTCGGAAATGCAATTACATCGCGAATCGAGCTGGCGCCGGTCATTAACATCACCAAACGGTCCAGGCCAAAGGCGATACCGCCGTGCGGCGGCGCACCGTATTTCAAGGCATCCAACAGGAAGCCGAATTTTTCCCGTGCTTCTTCGTGGCCGATGCCAAGAATGTCGAAAACGGTTTGCTGCATCGAGGTGCGGTTGATCCGGATCGAGCCGCCGCCGACTTCGGTGCCGTTCAAAACCAAATCATAGGCGCGTGACAAGGCGGTGCCAGGATTGGCGACCAAATCTTCCACCGAGCAGCTTGGCGCGGTAAACGGATGGTGGATGGCGGTGAAGCGTTGGGCTTTTTCATCCCAGGCAAACATTGGGAAATCCACGACCCACAATGGTTTCCAAGGTCCGGTCAACAGATTGCGGTCCAGGCCCAGTTTAACTCGCAGCGCGCCCATCGCTTCGTTGACGATGCCGGTTTTGTCGGCGCCGAAGAAAATCAAATCGCCGTTCTGCGCGCCGACTTTCTCCATCACTTTTGCCCAGACTTCGGCCGGGGCGAACTTAACGATAGGGGATTGCAAGCCTTCTACACCGGCGGCCAAGTCGTTAACTTTGATGTAAGCCAGACCTTTCGCGCCGTAAATGCCGACAAATTTTGTCAGCTCGTCGATTACGCTGCGGCTCAAGTCGCCGCCTTCCGGCAGGCGCATGGCGACTACGCGGCCGTTCGGATCGTTGGCCGGGCCGGAGAACACTTTAAAATCAACGTCTTTCATTTCTTCGGCAATGTCTACCAGCTCCAGCGGGATTCGCAGATCCGGACGGTCGGAGCCGTAGCGGCGCATGGCTTCCGAGTAACTGATCACCGGGAATTGCTCGCCCAAGTCGACATCGATAATTTCCTTAAACAGGCGGCGGATCATTTCTTCCATGATCACCATGATGTCTTGCTCGTTCATGAACGAGGTTTCGATATCCAACTGGGTAAACTCCGGCTGACGGTCGGCACGTAGGTCTTCGTCGCGGAAACAGCGTACTACTTGATAGTAACGATCCATGCCGGCGATCATCAGCAATTGTTTGTATAGCTGCGGCGATTGCGGTAAGGCAAAGAAGGAATTTGGGTGAGTACGGCTGGGCACGATGTAGTCGCGCGCGCCTTCCGGTGTAGCCTTGGTCAGGTAAGGGGTTTCGATTTCGAAAAATTCGTGATCGTCCAGATACTGGCGCAGATTACGGGTGACGTCGCGGCGGACCTTCATTTTTTGTTGCATCGCGGTGCGGCGCAAGTCGATGTAACGGAAGCGCAGCCGGGTTTCTTCGTTGACTTCGATATCGCTTTCCAGCGGGAATGGCGGGGTTTCCGATTCGTTTAGCACTTCGATAGTTTTACCCAGCACCTCGATTTGGCCGGTGGACATATTCGGGTTATGTGTGCCTGCTGGGCGGTCGCGCACGATGCCTTCGATGCGCAGCACATACTCGCTACGCACGCTTTCGGCGATCGCAAAGCTTTCGGCCATATCGGGATCGAACACCACTTGCACCAGGCCGGCGCGGTCTCTCAAGTCGATAAAAATAACGCCGCCATGGTCACGGCGACGATGAACCCAGCCGCACAGGGCAACGGTTTGACCTAAATGTTGGGTGTTCAATTCTCCACACTTGTGGCTACGCATAGTTGTTCTCGGGTTAATCAAAATACGGGGGAAAGTAAAAAGTTAGGAGGTGCCAGCTTTCTCGGAAAGCCGGCTTTACCTTGGATTTCTTAATGGTTGTGGTTGGGACAGCCACTGCAACTGGCGGCTTTTTCCGGGGCTTTGTTTTCGCCAGCGACGTTCTTTTTCGCGCCGGCTTTAAAGTCGGTTTCGTACCAACCGCTGCCTTTCAGACGAAATCCCGCCGCAGAAATTTTCTTTTTTAATTCCGCTTCGTTGCAGGCAGGACAAACGACTAGGGGCTCCGCACCCAGTTTTTGCAGGGCTTCGTGTTCATGTCCGCAAGCATTGCATTGGTATTCGTAAATAGGCATCTGCTTCTCCATTGAAAGTGTCTAAGTCGACTTACTAAGGGCGGGGTCTTAAGTTTTCAAGGCCCGTAATGTTAGAATGACTAGCTATTTTAAATGAAAACGCCCAGAGATTATGGATAAATTGACTATTCGCCAACCTGATGATTGGCATTTACACGTCAGAACCGGCAGTATTTTAAAAGCTGTTATTGGTCATACTGCTGGTCAGTTTGGTCGCGCCATTATCATGCCTAATCTGAAGCCCCCTGTCACAACAGTCGCTCGGGCTTTGGAGTACAGGCAAGAAATTTTAGCGGCTCTGCCGCAAGGTTCGCCATTTCAACCCCTGATGACCTTATATCTCACTGGGCTCACGTCCGTGGAGGAAATCAAAAAGGTGGCCGATGCCGAGCATGTTCACGCTTTTAAATTGTACCCGGCCGGGGCGACCACCAACTCGGACGCCGGCGTTGCCGATATCGAAGCCGCTTATCCCTTGTTCGCGGCGATGGAAAAATACAACGTACCGCTGTTGATCCACGGCGAAGTCACGGACGCGAAATACGATATTTTTGATCGAGAAAAAATATTCATCGAAACCAAATTGGTCAAACTTACTCAGCAATTTCCTGCGCTGCGCATCGTTTTCGAGCATCTGACGACCCTGGACGCAGTGCAGTTTGTCGAAGCTGCAGACCCGAATGTCGGCGCTACTATTACCCCGCAACATTTGCTCTACAACCGCAATGCCATTTTGGCCGGTGGTATTCGTCCGCATTACTACTGTTTGCCGATTCTGAAGCGCGAACATCATCGCCAAGCGCTGGTAAAAGCGGCTACTAGCGGCAATGCCAAGTTTTTTCTCGGCACCGACAGCGCGCCGCATATGACCGGGTCGAAAGAGAATAGCTGCGGTTGCGCGGGTTGCTACAGCGCGCATGCGGCATTGGAACTTTATGCCGAGGCCTTTGAGCAGGTTGGAGCCTTGGATAAGCTAGAGGGCTTCGCCAGTTTTTACGGTGCCGATTTTTACGGTTTGCCACGTAATGCCGCAACAGTTACTTTAGAAAAACAAACCTGGACGGTTCCGGACCAGTACAAGGATGCCGACGTGGCGATTACGCCGTTGCGAGCTGGTGAAAGTATGTCCTGGCGCCTAGTCGCTTCCTGATTCCTGATTCCTTATGCGTTGTGGGACAATTCAACCTTGTTAGTGGTTTGTTTCAACCGGCCCCGGCGATTCTTGGGTTTAGGATCTGCTTGCCGCAGGGCGTTTCTGCCTTTGCATACTCTGGCATGAAATTAGCTTAGTTCCCCTCACAGCGCTGATCTTATCCTGGCTTTCAGGATGCCTGCCGAGCGGTTCGATAATGTCTTGAAAAATGACGATACCCAATAATTTGATATATCGCTGGGGCATCTTGCCGCTTTGGTTGCTGTTGAGCGCAAGTGTTTATTTTCGCTCGCCTATACCTATCGACGAAACTCGCTATCTCAGTGTGGCATGGGACATGTGGCTGCGCGACGATTTTTGGGTGCCGTATTTGAACGGCCAGCCCTATAGCCATAAACCGCCTCTATTGTTCTGGTTGATTCAGGCCGGATGGGCGGTATTGGGTGTCAATGATTGGTGGCCGAGCTTGGTGGGGCCGCTAGCCGCGTTGGCCAATTTGCTGCTGACCCGAAAATTAGCGGAAAAACTTTGGCCGGAACATGCCGCCGCAGCACTATTAGCGCCATGGATATTGATCGCAAGCTTGCTGTGGACATTGTTTGCGACCTCAACGATGTTCGATATTTTGCTCACCGACTGGGTGCTGTTGGGAATGCTCGGCTTGCAGAATGTTGTGCAAGCTGAGAAGCGTAGGGGTTGGATAATGCTGGCCGCTGCACTGGGTTTCGGCGCGCTAAGCAAAGGGCCGGTGATATTCCTGCATCTGCTGCCCACGGCGGCTTTAGTCAGTGTTTGGGTTTCGCCCTCAATTGCCTATTCCCGTTGGTTTGCGGGTTTGTTAATTGCAGTCTTGATGGGTATCGCAATAGCACTGATTTGGGCGATTCCTGCTGCTCTTGCCGGAGGCGAGGAATACGCCAATGCGATACTTTGGCAACAGACCGCCGGCCGGACGATCAGCACCAAAATCCATACCCGTTCCCTATTTTGGTATCTCCCTTTTTTACCGATGTTTTTGTTTCCCTGGGTGTTCTGGCCGCATTTTTGGGCCAGTTTGCGCGATAGTCGATTTTTTAACGATAGCGGCCTGCGCTTTTGCCTGGTTTGGTTGTTATCCAGCTTTGTGGTGTTTTCGCTGTTGCCCAGCAAGCAGATTCATTATCTGATACCGATGTTACCCGCGTTTGCCTTATTGGTAGCCAGGGTAAGGGCGGTTAGCGAAAAAAAGTCCAGGTTTGTTTCCGATTTGTTGGTGCCGGCTCTGTTCGGCGCGATCGGAATCTTTTTAGTGTATTTGCCCAAAGTTCCGGGCTTGGCGAAATTAAGTTGGGTACAGACGGTACAGCCGGCATGGGGCTTGACTGTGTTAGCAATTGCTGTGATGTTGGCGTTGTCTGTTTGGATTAAGCGCCAGCTATCGGTCGCAGCAGCATCAACGGCACTGGTGGCGGCGATTTTTGTAGGCTTCCTATTCTTTTTCCGTTATGCCGGCGCGGCTTATAACCTGGCTCCCGCCGCGTTGCAGGTGCAAGCGCTGAACGAGCAGAGCGTGCCCTATGTCTATGTGGGCAATTACCAAGGCCAATTAAATTTCTTGGGGCGTTTAACCCAGCCGCTGCCGGTTTTGCCGCTTGAAAAACTGGCCGATTGGGCGGCACAACACGCGGACGGCTATCTAGTTTCCCTGGAAAAAAATAAGCCTAGCGACGCCGTATACCTGCAGCCGCATCGAGAATATTGGCTGGTGTTTCGGCATGCGGGGCAGGCTGCTGACGTCAAGCCCCTCTAACTTAAACCTGTACAAAATTCTTATTGGTGCATAAGCGTTTGATACAATTAACAACTTTTTTAACTTTTACCAAGATATGAAGATTTCTGTAGTGGTTCCCGTTCACAATGAAACGGACAATGTCGAATTGCTGATCGAGGAAATCCATCGCGCGCTGGGCGGTGGGGAAGCCTATGAAATGATTTTTGTGAATGACGGCAGTACTGATGACACCGGGTTTAAGTTGGAACGGGCGATGCAGCAATATCCCAGCTTGCGGGTGTTAACCCATCAACGCAGCTGCGGGCAAAGCCGCGCGGTGCATACCGGCGTCATGGCGGCCAGTTATCCGTGGATTGCCACCTTGGACGGCGACGGTCAGAACGATCCGGCTGATATACCGAATCTGGTGGCGGCCTGGCACGAACAAAACGACAGTCAGTTGTGGATGCTGGCCGGCTTTCGGCATAAACGCAACGATACCGGTTGGCGGAAATTTTCGTCCAAATTTGCCAATGCCGTGCGGCAGTCAATTTTGCATGACGCTACGCCGGATACCGGTTGCGGCTTGAAGCTATTTCTACGTGATAAATTTTTGGCGTTGCCGTATTTCGATCACATTCACCGTTTCTTACCAGCTTTAATAAGAATGGCAGGTGGGCGCGTGATTTCTGTGAAAGTGAATCACCGTCCGCGGAATTTTGGTCAGTCTAAGTACGGCACTTTAGATCGGGCATTGGTGGGCATCGTCGATTTGCTGGGCGTGGTTTGGTTGAAAAAACGCCATAGTCTGCCAGTCATCAGCGAAACTGAGCGTGGTTAAGCGCTGGATGCAATCTGATCGTTCCGCTAGGCAATTTAGGAGTTTCTAACATGGAAAAACAAAGTGGTATCGTTTATTTTTTTACGCATTTGGCGGATAAATGGCAGCACCATTTATCGATAATGGATTCCAATGACATCATTTGGTTGAGTATTGGTTTGGTGGGGCAGGCCTTGTTCATGATGCGGTTTATCGTGCAATGGATACACAGTGAAAGACATCAGAAGAGTGTGATTCCGGTCAGTTTTTGGTATTTCAGTTTGTCCGGGGGCATTGTCGTGTTGGCCTATGGCATTCACCGTGTCGATCCCGTTATCATCATCGGGCAATTACCCGGGACTTTTGTCTATGCCAGAAACCTCATGTTAATTCGCCGGGAACATCGCGACGCGTTGGCGGATATGACCGAGCATGACTTGCGGACCTAATCGGTTTGGTTTCGCATAACACGATAACGCTCGCTTTTAGCGAATGATTTTTCCTAACTATTGAAAACAGACTGATTTTTTACCCTAAACTATGGCCCGGGCAAATGGCGTTTTGGCGAGGTGGGCTATGAGGATGTTGATTTGGATGACGATGGTTCTGGCGCATCACTCAGCGAGCGCGGAAGTATTTAAATGTATCGGCAAGGATAGTAAAACGGTTTATCAAGCCAGACCATGCCAAAGCAGCGATAAAGCAGTGCAGTTGGATATTCAAGCCAATGAAGCGCAAGAGGCGGCAGCCAAATCTAAGTTACAAGCTTTGCAAAACGAACAAGAAACGGCCAAAGCGGCTAAGCTGGAAGCGGATAGACGTGATGCAATGCTGAGAAATCAAACCGAATCGACGAATGCGTTAAAGCAAAGTGCGATATCGCATCAACAGCAAGTTGAAGCGGAACAGCGCCAGGCCGCAGCCTTGGAAAGACAGGCGCAGCAAAACAATAATCGGGTGTTAATTATTGCTCCGCCTACCACGGCGCCGATCTTTCCGCAGCCGCGAATGATTTCAAGACCTGAGATTCGCGTTGAGTCGCGTTAATGCCCAAGGAGATCTATGCTCTGGTTAAAAGCCCTGCATTTAATATTTATGGTGACCTGGTTTGCCGGTTTGTTTTATCTGCCCAGGTTATTTGTTTATCACGCGATGAGCGAGGACAGCATCAGTAACGAACGCTTTAAAGTCATGGAGCGCAAACTGTATTACGGCATCATGACGCCGGGTATGATAGTCACGTTCATCTTCGGTGTTTGGATGTTGGGCGATTACGCCTGGATGCTTTATTCCGGCAGCGGTTGGTTACACCTCAAGCTGGCCTTATTGGGCCTGTTGGTGATTTATCATCTGTTTTGTGGCAAATGGTTGCTGGATTTTAAGCATGATCGCAATCGGCATTCGCATGTCTATTTTCGGTGGATCAACGAGATTCCGGTATTGTTTTTGGTGGCTATAGTCCTGCTGGCCGTTGTTAAGCCGTTCTAGTTAGTGACATTCTCAGTATCTCTGCTTGTTTGGTGAGCCAGCGGACTGCCTAATTCAGCCAGGGTTTGCAAACGTTCGGGCGTGCCTATGTCCATCCATAGGCCGGAAAATTTCTCACCGCTGATGCGCTGCACCTGCATCGCACGATTCAAAACCGGTCTGAGTTTTAACGGTGCTACCGGGATGTCGGCAAACAGCATTGGGTGATAAACGCCGATACCGCTGAAAGTCAGTTTTTGGGTTCCTTGTTGGTCCAATAAACCGCTCGCGGTTAGCGAAAAATCGCCCTCAGGATGATGCGGCGGGTTATTTATCATCACGAGATGCGCGAGATCGATAGGTCTTGCGCGTAAATCAGCTAAGGGATAATCACACACAATATCGGCGTTAAGCGCTAAGAACGGCTTATCGCCCAACAAAGGCAGGGCTTTGGCAATGCCGCCAGCGGTTTCCAGTGCGGTCTCACCCTCATCCGAGTACGCAATCGATACGTTCCAACGCTTTCCACTACCGCAATAGTCTTTAATCTGTTCGCCCAAATGAGCAATGTTGATGACAATGTCGCCGAAGCCGGCGGCGGCCAGGTTCTCTATGGTATATTCGATCAGCGTTTTGCCGGCAGCTTTCAGTAAAGGCTTGGGGGTGTGGTCCGTCAAAGGCCGCATTCGTTCCCCGCGTCCGGCCGCTAAAATCATTGCTTTCATGCTGGCGCTCGGTAAGCCGGCAGGACTTCTTCTTGCAGAAACTGCCGCATTTCTGCCAGTTCTGGGTAGTCCTCGCAAACCCTGGCGATGTAAGCCAAAGTACGCGGGATGTCTGCTAAATAATTTGATTTGCCGTCGCGTAGATGCAGTCTGGCGAAAATGCCGACAGCTTTGAGATGGCGTTGCATGCCCATTAGGTCGAACCAGCGTTTGAATTGATTAAAATCAGCTTCCAGCATTCCGGCTGCCAATAGGCGCTGATGATATTGTTGAGCCCAGCGGTCCACTTGCGGTTCGGGCCAAGCGATGTAACAGTCACGCAGCAGCGATACCAAGTCGTAACTAATCGGACCAATCACGGCATCTTGAAAGTCGATCACACCCGGTGAATCGTGCGCAAGCACCATCAAATTGCGTGAGTGGAAGTCGCGATGCACAAATACTTGCGGCTGTTCAAGCGCCGAATCGATTAGGATGGAGTTGAGTGTTGTTGTCAGCGCATCGGGAGCCGCAATGCCTAGTAGTTTTTCGAGAAACCATTCATAAAAAATACCCAGTTCTTTTAGCAATAAGTTGCTGTCGTAAGCCGGCAGGCCGCAATCGGCCGGGTTGACGCCGAGTTGCAATTTCAGAAGGCTGTCGAGAGCTTGTCGATATAGCTCAGCGGCGTTATCTATTTGCAGCCGGTCGAGGTAACTGGTCGAACCCAGATCCTCAAGCAACAAAAAGCCTTGCCGGCGATTTTGAGAAAAGATATTCGGAACGTGGATATCGGTGGGTTTTAACAACTCGGCGACCCGCACGAATGGCTCGGTATTTTCCTTGTCCGGCGGCGCATCCATCGCAATATGGCAGCCATGTCGGTGCTCAACTCTGAAATACCGCCTGAAACTGGCATCGCTGGAAGCCGGAGAGATTTGTTGCACATCAAGCGCAAGGTCGTTATTGAGCCAATCGACAAGCTCCGCCAAGCGGCGGTCTAAGCTGGGAACGTACATTTTTATTAATTGCGGGTCAACCTAAGGTAAAATGATGGGAAGCATTTTATTCGATTTCCATTCCGCTAAGTCAATTTAGCTGCATTCGCCAAGACATGAATTATCGGTTTTATACAATTTCTTCAGCATTATTGTTTTTTACGGGCGTTGCCTCTGCTGCCAATAATGCGGCGTGGAATTGTGAGCAAACCAAAAATGGCGAATGGACTTGTCTAAATGAAACGCCGGCGGGTGCCGAGCCGGCTCAGCCGCAAGTGATTCAAGCCACCCCCCCAACGGACGCCAAACCAGCGCCGCCGAAAACGGTGGCTCAACCCGTTCCGGTTATGCCTGCTCCGGTTGAACAAGCCGTTAAGCCGCTGGAAGAGTCCGAAAAAATCAAGGTGGTCGAAAAGGTGGTTGAAAAGGCCATAGCCGAGCCGCAAAAGTTGCGGGTAAAAGTGACTGAAAATAAAAAGCCGGTACTGGAAAAAGTCGAGCCCAAGACTGACACTGCCAATGTTTCCTCCGGCAAAGTGCCCGGTTGGAGCTGTAAAACCGGAGACGACTCCAACGGTTGGAATTGCAATTTGGTCGGTGCTGATCCAAAAGGGGAAGCACATGTGGTGGCAGAGGGCGGCGGCAGTCAAGAGTCGGGTTCGTATTTTTTTACCCCTACCTTCGATCGCAAACAGGAGCGCGATTTTCAAACCCTCCGGGCCGAATTTGATAGAGACCCCTGGCAGAGCTGTGAAGTGTGGGGCGCGAAAAAGCGCAAAATGAGAGCTACCTCCGCCGAGGTTCGAGATGCGGCCACCACGGATATCAATGCCGACTTTTCCGAAGTGTTCGACGGCGAAGTACTCAATTTTGCCGGCAACGTTGTCATGGTAAGAGCCGACCAGCATCTGATCGCCGACAAGGCAAGTTACGATACGGTCGCTGATACCTTAGACGCGCAAGGTAGCGTGTTATATAGCGAAGGTCAGTTAGCGTTTTCCAGCGAAACAGCGTCCTTGAGTCTTGGTAAAGACGAAGCGCGCTTGCGGAATGCGCAATTCATCGTCGCAGAGGCACCGTTTCGTGGTAATGCCGAGGTGGTTTATCGCGAAAGCAAAGGCTTGTCGCGCTATAACGGAGCCGCTTTCACCAGCTGCGCACCGGGCAATCAGGACTGGATCGTCCATGCTTCGCGCATGAAAATTAACCGGGACAGTGGACAAGGCTCCGCAAAAAACGCCTGGCTGGAATTTAAAGGCGTACCGGTGTTGTACACGCCGTATATTTCCTTCCCCACCGACAATCGCCGTTTGTCGGGTTTGTTGGCCCCTACCTGGGGTACTACGCAGCGGAACGGTTTTGACGTTTCGGTGCCCTTTTATTGGAATATTGCCCCCAACTTTGACGATATTGTGACGCCCCGCTATATGGCCAAGCGTGGCGAACAATTACGCAACAAGTTCCGCTATATGACCGATAATTCCCTCGGTACATTTTCCGCTGAATATATGCCGAACGATCAGTTAGTGAACAAGTCGCGCTATTCCGCAAGTTGGAAAGATAGAACCGCCTGGTTGCCTGGCTTGAGTTCCTTGTTGGATCTGAACTATGTGTCCGACAAAACTTACTTTAACGACTTGAACAACGCCTTGGGTTTTCAAAATACCAGCTTTTTACCCAGCACCGCACTGATAAATTACGGTGGCTCTATCGCCGGAACCGGAGTGGGCCTGTCCGTTGGCGCATACCATTACCAGTCGGTGGATAGAACGATTCCTGATGAAGGCGTACCTTACTCTATGCTGCCACGTGTCAATTTCAATATTGCTCGTGGGTTCGAAGGCTTGCCGGTTGCCCTGGCGATGACTAACGAGTTCACCCATTTTTACCACAGTGATTTGGTCAATGGTCAGCGCATTAATATTGCCCCGACTCTCAGCTTCCCATTCGAGAGTAGCGCCGGCTATATCACGCCAAGAATTACCGGACAATACACCCAGTATCAACTGAGCAATCAAACCTTAGCTGGCCAGCCGAACACCATCAGTCGGACCTTACCGATCTTCTCGGTTAGCAGTGGAATGAACTTCGAAAAAGACCTTAACTTCGGCGGTTCGCAGTACCTGCATACTTTGGAGCCGCAGGCTTTTTACCTGTACATTCCGCGTAAGGACCAAAGCAACATACCAGTTTTTGATACCGCTTTGTACGATACCAACTTTTACAGCTTGTTCAGGGAAAATCGTTTTGCTGGCGCAGACAGAATTCAGGATGCCAATCAGGTTACGTTGGCGACTGTTTCGCGGTTTGTCGATTCCAATACTGGCTTGGAACCTTTAAAAGTCAGTCTGGGACAGATTATGTATTTCCAGGACAGGGTAGTGACTCTGCCTGGGCTGCCTAAGGAAACCAGCAATACCTCCAATTTCGTTGGCGAAGTCAGCGGCCAGTTGAACAAGAATTGGTCATACATGACGGGTACGCAGTGGGATCCCGAAGCCAATGGCTTTGCGCGTGGTCAAGTAGCCTTAAAATACAATATGCAACCGAATCAGATTGTTAATCTTGGCTATCGGTATCGCCGCAATCCCTTAGACAGTTTACAAACGATTTCGCAAGCCGATGTGTCGTTCCGCTTACCTATATTCGGCGAATGGTATGGCTTTGGACGTTGGCAATACTCGTTGAATTTCGACAAAACCACGGAAAGTTTTATCGGGGTGGAGCGCGAAAACTGTTGTTGGCGTTTCCGAATTCTGGGTAGGCGCTTCATCAATGGTGCCAATACCATTGCTTTTATTGATCCGAACACCAAGCCGGAAACCGCGTTTTTCGTCCAGTTGGAACTGAAGGGGCTGTCCAGCTTCGGCGATAATGTGGATACGTTCCTACAAACCAACCTGAAAGGCTATCGTAAAGCCAGCTATTTTGAGTAAGCAAAGCATGATAAAAAAATGGTTAGTGATTTTCTATTTGCTACTAAGCGCTTATATCGCTCCGAGCCAGGCCCAAGTATTGGACAGGATAGTAGCCGTCGTCGAAGAAGACGTGATTCTCGCGCGCGAACTGGATAACGAAGTGGCAGCTATCACTAGCAAATTGAGCAGTAACAATGTGGCGATGCCGCCAGAATTCGTGTTACGCAAGCAGGTGCTGGAGCGCATGGTGGTCGATAAGCTACAACGGCAGTTGGCCGCTAGATCGGGTGTGCAAGTCAGTGACGATATGCTCAGGTCCTCGGTGGCGGATATTGCCAGTCGCAATGGCTTGTCGGTCGAAAGCTTCCGTAACGAATTAACCAAACAGGGTATGGAATACAAAGCTTTCGAGGACAATCTGCGCAACGAGATTATCATCAACCAGCTGCGTGGGCGGGAGATTGGGTCGCGGGTCAAGGTTACCGATGCCGAAGTGCTGCATTACATGGAAACCCAGAGTAAAGCCGGCCAGAACAACTCCCAATATCATTTGGGACATATTCTGATCGCAGTGTCCGAGGCTGCTTCGGCTACCGAGATTCAGAGAGCCAAAGACAAGGCCGATCAAGTTATGGCTGATTTACGCGGAGGCAAGGATTTCAAACAAGTTGCGGTCAGTGTTTCCGATGGCGATAACGCCTTGAAGGGCGGCGATCTGGGTTGGCGCAATATTGGCCAGATTCCCTCACTGTTCTCGGAATTTGTCACAACGATGAATCAAGGAGATGTCTCTGAACCGATTCGAAGCCCCAGCGGTTTTCATATCATCAAGATGCTGGAAACCGAGGGTGCGGGGCAGCATATCGTTACCAAAACCAAAGTCAGACATATTCTGATCAAAACCAATGAATTAGTGGACGATGCGGAAGCGCAAAAGCGCTTGCTTGCCCTTAGAGAGAGAATCAATGATGGCGACGACTTTGCCAATCTGGCGAGGGGGCATTCCGACGACAAAGGCTCAGCAATTAACGGGGGGTCATTGGATTGGGTAGGTCCGGGAGCGTTGGTGCCGCCTTTCGAAGAGGCGATGAACAAACTGGCTATTAATGAGATTAGTCAGCCGGTACAAACCCAATTCGGTTGGCATATGATTCAGGTGCTGGGGCGCGAAAACCAGGATAACAGCGAGCAATTCAAAAAAGATAAGATTCGTGAGGAAATCCGTAAGCGTAAAATCGAGGAAGAAACCGAGCTATGGCTGCGGCGCTTGCGCGATGAGGCCTTTGTAGAAATTGACATGGACAGACTGTAAAGGTATATGAACGCTTTCTCTATCGAAAGTCGTAAGGAAGATAAATTTAAAAGACGCTTGCAGCGCGTCGTCACTGAGGAAGACCTTGCACTGCAACGGGAATTGATCCAACGTACCGCTGCCGAATTGGATATCGATTTACTGAGCTGCGCGGCGGCCTTGGTTTTTCTAAGCCAACCGAATCTGTATCCTGCACCGAAACCGCAGCCCAAGTTGCTGGTGCCTCTGCCGCAAAGTCGCGGCCCGCACACAAACGTAAAAATGGTGCGTTATCGCTTAGCGGTGGGTAGTCAACATCAGGTCAGCAGCGACGATATTCAAAATGTATTGGTCGAAGAGTCCGGCGTGGACAAGAAGCGTATCGGCCGAATCGACATTCGCGATACTCACACTTTGGTTGATTTGCCGGATGGGATGCCGGCGGATATTTTTCAATTATTGACCGAGGCCTCCATAGGCGCGCATCGACTCAACATCAAACGCGTCAAACCGAATAAATTCCGGCAGACGCGTAACCCGAATCAAATAGACCGGGAAAACGGCTAATTTTCCAACCGCTCTCCAGCTGAGTCTCTACCGAGCCTTATATCGTCAATCGAATGCCTATCCAAGCGGCGCGAGGAGCGCCAACACCGACAAAGCGGCTTTGTTGATCGCCAGGCAAGCCCAGGCCGTCAAGTACATCGCCGGTATTGCCCCAGGTGCCGAAGTTAGCGTACTCACGGTCAAACAAATTGGTGACTCTGCCGAACAGCGCCACGTTTCTGTTGAAACGGTATTCGCTCCGTAAGTTAAATACCACGAATCCTGGCAATTTAGCAGTTAAATTGGCTTCGTCGCCGCGCAGATACTGGGAACTGTTGTAATGCATGTCCATTCCCAAAGTCCACGCAGAGATGATGTCGAAGTCGGTACTGAACTTAAATTGATGGGCGGGAATGCCGGGAATTTTATCGCCGCCGTTGACTTGAATATTCCCGCCGTCATTCATTGGGTTATTTGGGCTACTACCTACAAACGGCGTTTCGAAACTCGCATCGATATAAGTGTAATGGGTCGACCAGCGCCAGCGGTCGTAAAAATTGCCGGTTAGACCCGCTTCGACGCCTTGGCGCAAGGTTGAGCCGACATTGTCGAAATAGCCTAGGTTGCTACCCACACCGCCAGTGCTTTTGAAAATAATGTCGTTATTGTTGATGGTGCGGAACAGGGCCAGGTTCCAGTCCATGTAGCCGGGCAACAGGTTTTTCAAACGACCGCGCACTCCTGTTTCGAAGGTGTTAGCGACTACCTGTTCCAGAGGTGGATCAGACACGAATGCATTGGGTAAACGGCAAGGGTCGTCTGGATTGGCGCAGCTTAACTCCATTGGTGTCGGCACCCGCGACGATTCGCTGTAGTTGCCGTAAACAGTCAGCTCGGGCATAACAACGTAGGTCAAGCCTGCAGCCGGGTTGAAACGGTCAAAGGCATGCGAGCCGTTTAAGTCGGTACCATAGTGGTCGCGTAACTTCATATGCGATTGGTTGTAACGACCGGATACGGTTAGATCCAACTTTTCGGTCAGCGATAAGGTGTCAGTTAAAAACACCCCGTAGTGATCAGTCTCGGTGGTCAGTCGGACATGAGCGTCTTCAAGCAAAACCCCGCCGCCGGCGACGCCGCGATCAGGCGTGAGCGAACCTAATTGGGTGTCGGCTTGGTAACGGGCGTTGCCGTAATCGAAGCTCGCTCCGCCGACAAGGCGATTCTGTAGCCCGAATATTTTGTGGTCGAAGGCATTCTGCAAAGCAAAACCGAAGGACTGTTGCAGAGTACTAGAAGTGTTAATAGTGCCGCCTTCGAGAGCGTCGCTGGCTAAAATTGGAGATTCATTTAAATCTTCCAACAGGGTAACGCCATCCTCTTCGCACATAAAGTCGCCGCAGTCGTCAAACTCGCTGCCATCGCCATTGTAGGCGCCCATTTTGTTCTTTCGATAATACAGGGTTCCCGATAGCTGATTGTGATCGTTTAACCAGGTGTCGCCATCTAACGAAACCAGTAACATTCGGTTGCGGGTGATGTCGGGATGGGTAAACACTTGGTCTCGACCGAAAGCCAACATCTCCTGGGGCAGGGCGCCGTTACCGCGCAGGGAGTTGTCCGTGCCTGCGATGCTTAAATCCAAGCTGGATTTAACGCCGCGCCAACTTAAGGTACCGAAGCCTTGTTTGGCTTCGCTGGGCGAGTGCGCGCGCCAGCCCTTCTCGTTAAAGTATTTGAAATCTAGAAAATAGCCCCAGGTGCCATTATTCCAACCGCTGGTGACTTCTTCGGAATGTCTGTCCCAGGAGCCGCCTTGGGCTTCGAAGCTATGGCTAGGCGCAGAGAAACCGGTTTTGGTGTTGATATTGATCGAGCCGCCCAGGGCGTTCAAACCAAAAGCAGGGTTGGATGCTGGCTGCAAACTCATATTGTCTATTGCGCCGCCTGGAATTAAGTCCCAGTTGATCATATCGCCGAACGGCTCGTTGAAACGAATACCGTTGACATAAGTGGCCAAGCCTTGTGGTAAACCCATCAGCGGCGAAGCGCTGAAGCCCCGATACTGCACATCCGGTTGCAAGGGGTTGTTTTGCGCGTCGTTGATATTCACGCTACCGAGATAGCGGTTCATGTAATCTGCCAAAGACAGGGCTTGTGCTTCCTGCAATTTCTCTGAAGAGACGGTTTGGACATTCGCCGGAATCTTGTTGATATCGATGCCGCCAAATTGTAAAGGCGTAACTGCCACGACTTGCACTTCGTCGAGTGTACTAGCCACCTCTGCCGCTATGGCTTCGGCTAAGGGCAACATGCTGAACAGTGGCAGCACACCCAATACAACTTTTTCATAACTTTACCTGAGCAAAACAAAACAAAACAAAACAAAACAAAAAAACAGCATGTTAAACAAGCTTTGCTAAAGGTTCCATTGCTGGAAATAAAAAGGAAAAACTCCTGATCCGCTTGCAGTCAGTCAATGCCGGAATATTTAAGTCATTATCTGCCTTGCGGGTTAAAATATGCAGTCACGCCGTTTTGCGGCAAGCTCCGCTCATTGCCATAGTGACTATGACCATTCAATACATTGATCGCCCAGACCAACTCGATAGCCTTTGCCAACTAATCAGCAAGGAGCCCTGGATAGCTCTGGATACCGAATTTCTCCGCGAAAAAACCTACTATCCCAAGTTTTGTTTACTGCAGATAGCCGCGCCGGGCTGGGTTGCTTGCGTCGATCCCTTAGCGATTGCCGATTTATCCCCGTTGTTAGAAGCGATTTACAATCCCGATATTGTCAAAGTGTTGCACTCCTGCCGCCAGGATCTGGAAATTTTTTACCAGATTACCGGCAAAATTCCGAGCCCGATTTTCGATACCCAGATTGCCGCGCCGCTGTTGGGTTTTCAAGAAAATCCCGGCTATGCGATGTTGGTGTCCAGCTTTCTGAATGTCAATCTCAGCAAAGCGCATACCCGCACCGATTGGTCGGAACGGCCCTTGAGCCAGGATCAAATTCAGTATGCCGCCGACGATGTGATTTACCTGTGCAAGATTTACAAGCTCATGTGTGAACAACTGGATAAATTGGGGCGTTTGAACTGGTTGGAAAGCGACTTTGCATTGTTGAACGATCCTGAGTTGTACCAATTGTCGCCAGAAAACGCTTGGTTGAAGATTCGGGGCAAAAATAAGCTGACCGGCAAGCAATTGTCTATCATGCAAAGTCTGACCGAATGGCGCGAACGTACTGCTCAACAGGAAAACAAACCGCGCAGCTGGTTGCTGCAAGACGATTTGCTCTTGGAGCTGGGCAAATTGCAGCCCGTGACCTTGGCCGAGCTGGCCAAGATTCGCAACATCAACGATCGTAGCGTCAATCGCTATGGCAAAGCGATTTGCGAATTAATCGATAGTGCCAGGCAACGTCCGCCCAAACCCCTGGCTGAAAAAGATCAAGCTGGCAAGAAAACCCAGCAGCATGAAGCGATACTGGATGTACTGAGTGCGGTAGTCCGAATTCGCGCCGAGGAAAATTCCTTGAATCCCATCATCTTGGCGACCCGCAAGGATTTGGAACAACTACTGGCTGGCGATGAGGATTGCCTGTTATTGCATGGCTGGCGATACAACATGGCTGGCAGAGAGTTGCAGGGCTTGTTGCGCGGCGACTTTACTTTGAGCTTGAAACCGGATGGCGTGGTGATCAGCGCCGTTTAGGACGCAGCGAATGGGGCGTTAGAATCCTAACGACTCCCTTGATTTATCCACCCGGCCTTTCTATCTGCCGGTGTCGATTGATAGTTGTAGTGGAAACCGAGCGCCAGCCCGCTCGGGAGCGAGGATCACAAATTGTCAGAGCCCTATCACTGCATTGGCGGCGGCGAGCATAGAGGGTTAGCTAGCTTGATTTTCCGAATTGCTGTTCAAACAATGCCGCCGGCAGCGGTTTGGCAAACAAATAGCCCTGACCGTAATCGCAACCGATAGCGCTCAGTAAATCGCGTTGTCGCTCGGTTTCCACGCCTTCCGCGATGACCTTTAAACCCAATTTATGCGCCATCACGATGATGGCCTCGCATAGCACATAGTCGTTCGAGTCCGCCGATAAATTGCGGACGAACGACTGGTCAATCTTCAGATAATCGATGTCGAATTTTTTCAGATAGGACAGTGCAGAATAGCCGGTACCGAAGTCGTCTATCGCTACTTGCATGCCAGCGTCGCGGAATGCCATTAAATGATTATGCACGGCGAGATTGGCGTCCAACAGCAAGCCTTCGGTAATTTCCACCACGATACTTTGGCCGGACAATCCTAGTTGATTCAAATAGCCAAACCAGTCTTCAGGGGCATGCTCCGGGCTTTGAAACTGTACCGGCGATTTGTTGACGCTGATTTGAAATTCGGGATGAATATCGGCTCGCCAGGTTTGAACTTGCCTTGCTGCGTTTTCGAATACCCAATCGCCGATTTCCCTAATTAGTCCGGTTTCTTCCGCCAGCGGTATGAATTCGGCCGGACTAATCAAACCGCGCCTTGGATGCTTCCAGCGTAACAAGGCCTCCGCTTTGCGTACTTCCCCGCTAAGCAGGTCCACAATAGGTTGATAGCACAGAAAAAATTGCGCGTTGGCCAGCGCTAAACGTAAATCGGCCAGCAGCACGGCGCGGGCCTCAAGTGCGTCTTGTAGGGCTTTGGTAAAGAAGCGGTAGTTGTTGCGGCCCTGGTTTTTGGCTGCATACATGGCCTGATCGGCGTTTATTTGCAATTGGCTTAAATCGGTGCTGTCGTTTGGATAAAAGGTAATGCCGATACTCGCCGAGACATAGGCCAGTTCGCCGTCCAAGCTAAAAGGTGCGCTGAGTTTTTGCAGCAGGTTTTTAGCGATCGGTTCTGACACTTCGATGGATTCCAGCTCGCTCAAAATAATCGTAAACTCATCGCCCCCCAAGCGAGCTACTGTATCCGACTCCCGCACGCAGGTCCGCAAGCGCCGCGCCGTTTCCTTGAGTAAATTGTCGCCCATGTCGTGACCCAGGGTATCGTTGACTTCCTTGAAGCGGTCCAAATCGATAAACAACAAGGCGAACAACTGTCCAATGCGGTGGGCTTTTTTGATTTCCAGTTCCAGCCGGTCACGGAACATGCGTCGATTAGGCAGGCCAGTGAGTGGGTCAAAATTGGCCTGTCGCCAGATTTGTTCCTCGGACTGTTTGCGTTGGGTAATGTCGGAGAATAGTGCAACTCGGCGTTGCGGATTACCTTCCGCATTGTAAATGGTGTTGATTGCCAGTTCTTCGACGAATAATCGACCATCTTTACGGCGATTTTTTATTTCGCCACGCCAAGCGCCGGTCGTGTTAAGCGCAGCCCATAGAGCGCTGTAAAAACCTGCATCGTGTTCGCCGGAACTGAGGATTTGCGGATTCTTACCGACCACCTCTTCAACCCCATAGCCGGTCATCACGCTAAAAGCCGGGTTCACGCTAAGAATCAGGTTATCGCTATCCACCACCATCATCGCTTCACTACTGTTGTGGTAAACCAGAGCCGCTAATCTCAGGTTTTCCTCGGCTTTGCGCAGTTCACTGATGTCGCGGGCAAAGCCCACTGTACCCAGCAATTGGCCTTGCTTGTCCATCACAGGCGCTTTATAGGTTTCGAACCATTTGCTTACCCCGCGATCGACAATTTCTTCTTCGACAATCACATTTTCGCGCAAAGCCAACACGCGGCGGTCATCGGCGAGATAACGTTCGGCCAGTTGCGGAGGAGCGATGTCGAAATCGTTCTTGCCGACCAAGGCGTCCGGATTTTCGGTCGAGAATATGTTGGCAAACTCCTGGTTAACTGCCAGCAGGCGGCTTTCGGTATCTTTCAGCCAAATCGCATGCGGAATGTTATCCAGCAAGGCGCGTTGATAATATTCTTTCTGTTGTAAGGCTTGTTCCGCACGATGTTGACTACTGACGTCGCGAAAACTCCAGACTCGGCCAACCACTTTGTTGGCGATAAATTGCGGCTTGGAATAACGCTCAAAAATTCGACCGTCAAGAAACTCGATCAGATCATAACTTTCTTGATCGGGGTGACTGTAGAGTGCCTGGACCTTATCGGAAAATTCGTTGGGGTTTTTCAGTTGTTTGAGGGCTAAATGCAAAAGTGCGGTGTCGTCGTTCTCTTTCCCAACCGCCGCATAAGGTAACTGCCAAAGCTCGAAAAAGCGTTGATTGTAGCTGACGATTTGGCCTTGCCGACTTACCACCAGAATACCGTCTGCTGTGGCCTCCAAGGTAGCCCTTAGTAAGGAAACCGATTGATCTAAAGCGTCTTCGCGGGCTTTATTCTCGGTAATGTCTTCGTAGATACCCAAAACCCCAATAATGTCCTGATCGGCATTCTGCAAGGGGATCTTTGAGGTGCGCAGCCAAATAATATTGCCGTCCGGTGTGGTTTGGGGTTCTTCGTAAGCGAGTTTGCCTACGCCGGATTCAATGACTTGGCGATCATGCGCCTGGTAGTATGCTGCTTGATCTCGCCAATTAAGTTGATTGTCGTCTTTTCCGACTAAGTCACTTGAGCTTTGATGCCCTGCATCGCCAGCGAATAGTGCGTTGCAACCTAAATAACGTGAATCCCGATCTTTCCAGAATACCCTTGTCGGCAAGGTTTCGAGGATGGTTTGTAGCAATTGGTTGGATTCAATAACGGCTTTTTCGGATTTTTTCAACTCGGTAATGTCATGCAGGCTCACGAGATGTGCACTTGTAAACGAGTCCCCTATCGGGTGAGCGCTGACTAGCGCTATTCGGGTATCGCCATTTTTGCAGCGGACAGAAATCTCTATGTCTTCGAACTGGTGGTCTTCAGAGATGCGTGCTGCCGCGAGTCGTTGTTTCCAAGTCTCTGCGACCCAATTCCGATAGGCCGGATCAGGATAAGCAAGAAGCCACCAGTCAGCCAAAGTGGGTATGTCTTCTAGTGTGTAGCCGAAGATTTTGATGAAGGCAGGATTGAGCAATAGAATATTTTGTTTGTCATCGTTCAAAGCCAGTGGCGAGGGGGATGTATCAATTATCGCTTTGAGTCGACGTTCGCTTTCTAGTAAGCCCAGTGTCACCTGGCGATTCTCATGCAGCGTTAAAGCCAGTATGACGCCGATGGACGAGAGGGTGGCCATGTAGAGCCAGAAATTGAAAAGGTCGCTTTCTTCCAGATCGTAAGCGAAGCGGCCGATGTGGTGGGCGGCGCCATAAAGTGCCTGGAAAGCCGTGATTGCCAGCACCAAGGCGACACCATGGCGACCGAAACGCATGGCACCTCAGAAAATAAAGAAAAAAGTCCAATAGGTATGCGGAGCAAAGCTTAGTTGGGACGTTAACCAATCGGAAAATAAAACTTGGCCGCTGAAGATCGTCAAACTGACAAAAAGCAAGGTTTCCGGTAAACGCCTTAAGCGGAACCAACTGCCGGGCCAGCCATGCCAAATCAAGAGCAGCGGGGTGGTGAAGATGATGCCGAATACATCAGCCATCCACCAATGTAGCGCCGTTCCCAGAAGTTGCGCGGTTGTCAAAAAACCCGCCAGCCATAAAGACCAAGGCCCAATGCTGGCGCTAATCACGGCACAAATGATGCCGACTACGGCCAACCAGAGGAAATGCTGGGGTTGCGACAGGCTGACAGAGAAACGTGGATTGCGCTTTAGTAACCAGGCAGCGCAAGCCGATTCCAGGGTATTGCCGACAGCGATACAGGTCGAAAGCCATAGCGCGTCATCAACCATTAGGCCGGCGGCAAATGCACCGATGAATATGCCCGGCCAATACCGTAGGCCTTTTTGCAGCAGTACCGCCAAGCCCAATCCACCCGAAAACCAGATCAAGGTGACGTTGCCGGATGCGGAAAAATAAGTCAGTACAGCTTTGGCTAATAAACCGTAAAGCCCGGCTAGGCCAACTATCGCCAGCAAGTCTTGCCAAGTGTAAATGAGGGTGGGGATTGAACGGTTCACGACTGGGTAGGCTTAGAGTTGGGGCAGTAAACCCGCGATAAGCAAGCTTTCGTAGGCTTTATACGCCGCGATTGCCGATAAAATGAGGAAAAATACCCCACTGGCTTTATGTAGCAGCGACAACGGTATTTTTTGCAACACGGTGCGACCGGCCAGCACGCCGAGTGCGGAGGTAAAAGCTAGTGCCAGTGTGGAACCCAGCCAAACCGCAATCGGTTGCGCGGTACTGCTGAAGGCCACGACCGCCAGTTGGGTTTTGTCGCCAAATTCGGCAACGGTAATCAATAGAAACGTCGTAAAAAAAATACCGTGGCCACTTTTTTCGGCGATTTCCTCGTCGTCCTCGTCATCTTGATTAAATAAAGCATGTACGCCAAATGCGGCAAATAACAAGGCTACACTGGCCGCCACCAAATAGTCTGGTAGCCATTTCGCAATGGCCGCGCCAAAAATCACTGCTAAGGTGTTCAACAGCGCGAAGGCGGCGATAGCCCCCCATAGCACCGGAGCCGGTCTGTGTTTGGATGCTAAGGTCATGCACACTAATTGGCTTTTATCGCCGATTTCCGCAGCAGCTATCAAGGCGAAGCTGGTGCCGCCGGTAGCCAGCAATTCCGTGAAATTTAATGAGCTGATTTGCGTGATGAGTGGCGCTAGGTATTCCATTCTGTATCGAAGTGTTTGATCAGACGATAAAAACCCAAAAGGCATTTGCCTTTTGGGTGGTGTGCTTTGATTAAGCGTTTTTAGGTCAGAATTTTGTCCAGGATCATCATGATGATGAAACCAACCATTAGGGAAAAGGTAGCGACGCGCGAGCGGCCTTTGGAGTGAGTTTCAGGGATGATTTCTTCGCTGATCACAAACAACATCGCCCCAGCGGCAAAACCCATCGCAATGGGTAAGATCGATGAAAATACCGTGACCATGGTAATGCCCAACAGCCCGCCAACTGGTTCCACCAATCCGGTCAAGGTAGCGATGGCGACGGCTTTCCATTTGTTGTAACCCAAACCTACTAAAGGCAGTGCCACGGCCAGACCTTCCGGCAAGTTTTGCAAGGCAATCGCGATCGACAAAACCAGGCCGTTTTTCATGTCGCCGGAGCCAAAGCTGACGCCCACCGACATGCCTTCCGGAAAGTTGTGGATGGTGATGGCGATGATGAATAAGGAGATTTTTTGCAGCGAATCCAAGGATTGGTCGCTAACCGTATCAAAATGCAAATGTGGCAAGCGGCTGTCGGCAAAATGTAAAAACAGCGCGCCGATTATCATCCCCGCCGAAACTATCCATAAGCCTTTACCGGGCCAGATTTGCTCGCCGTAGTCCAAGCCCGGCACCAACAGAGAAAATGCGGTAGCTGCCAACATAACGCCCGCGGCAGCGCCGAGTAAGCCGTTAAACAGGCGGTCGGAAATGTCTTTAAAAAATAATGCCGGTAGCGCGCCGATGCCGGTCGCCAAGCCAGCCAAGACGCTGGCGAGAAAACCAATCACTACAACTTTATCGAAAATTAGGTAAAGGCTGCCGAATATCAGCAGTTGCGAGAGCAAAAATAAACCGATAAAAACGCCCCAACGCTGTAACAGCGGCAAGGTCATCACATTCAAGTATTGGGGATGCGCTTGCAGGCGAAGATAATAGTCTTCGAGGGTTTTTTGAATATTCAGCATATTTTTACCTTTATTGTTCTTGTGGATAAAGCCCCGATTATACTGAATTCATAGGCATAGCCGATGTTTACCGGTGAGGTTTGCAGCCCAGTCCTTAAGTTATCTGCTTGTTCAAGCAAATCAAACGAAATAAAAGCTGTCATATCCATAGAGAATGCCGAAATACCGAAGCCCGATTGCTGAACCTTAGCCTAGCTATTGAGACTGGATTCGCTTATCGGTCTAGGCTGTCGGCTCCGGCAATTTGCCCGCATGATGGTGTGTTTGAAGAATCTTGCATAAACAGGTGCAGCAAACCCCTGCCGGACAATGGCAAATATGCCGGACCCCGCTCAAGCCTCGGGACGGTTGCCGAGAGGGGGCGAAAATTAAGAAAACGCAATGCTCTGAGGGGTTTGGCTGGATCAGCCCATCAGCCCGGCGCTGGCAATTTCGGGGCTGTTTCGCAGAAGCAGATGCAATTGCCAAGGTAAATTCGGGATGCGGTTTGGGGTTGCTGTGTTCTGGCGAATCAAAGCTACGGGGAGGTTAAGGGACTATTTAATAAATCGGATCTTGGCTTGTATCCTTGGCCGGTTTCGATTTACAGTGCCGGTTTCGGTGGCCCTGAATTGGCTTCTTCCGGTATCTCGACGTTTTTAGGAGTTCGACAAAATGAAAGTGTTGCACGGTTTCACAGCGGTTGGCGTTGTCGTATTGATTAGTGCTTGCGCACCGGTTAAAGAACAGTTTTCAGATCAGACTTTCGCCTTGGGCGGGCCGCAAACCGGCTATGGTGCCGTTGGTCAAGCCAACGAGCTTGGGTTGATCGATGTTTTGGTCGGGCAGTTGGGTATTAGTCCTCAGCAGGCCTTGGGTGGCGTAGGCTCTATTTTTTCAGTGGCGCAGCAGCGCATGAATCCTGGAGATTTTTCGCAATTGAGCGATGCCGTGCCGGGCATAGACCGCTATTTGTCCGCAGTGCCGCAACAAGGATCAGCCTCCGGTTCGCAATCGTTGCTGGGTGCGGCGGGTGGGCTGATGGGCGGCCAACTAGGAGGTTTGGCGAATTTAGCCGGATCGTTTCAATCTTTGGGGATGAATCCGTCTCTGGTTAGCCAATTTGTCCCGGTAGTCTTGCAATACGTGCAAAACCAAAGCGGTGCCGGCGCTATGAATTTACTGCAGCATGCCTTGTATTAATTTTTGACGAGCGTTCTAGCTTGAGCCCGCCGGAATTTGCTTTAACCTCAGCCCAATCTCAAAACCAAAGATTATCGACTATGGAAATACTATTGATCGACGCAATGCAAATGATCTTCGCGGTTTTGCTGTGCGCATGGCTGATGACTTTTGCCAAGTGGTTTCCGATAAAAGGTATAGATGGTGAATTTTTGAAAGACGACAAAACCTTGATTCGGGCACACGTGGATTTCGCCTTGATGGCCTGTTTTGCCTAGGCTTTTAGGGCACGAAGCCAATAGGCGAATCTATTCGGCTTTAAATTTTGCAATCACCACCCTTGGTTTCGGCTGGATCGGCATCACCTTGCTGCAATACGCTCTATAACGCGTCAGGCGATGGAACCTACTGTTAAAAAACTGGCCCTAGCGTTTACAATTTTTCGTTTTATTTTTCAGGTTAAAAAATGACTGCTGCCTTACCCATCCATGATTATGCCTTGCTAGATGACGCAGAATGCGAAAGCCGCATAATTGCCGCCAAAGCCAAACTCGGCAAACGCTGTATCGTGCTCGGTCATCATTACCAGCGCGACGAGGTGTTCAAACACGCCGATATCTTCGGCGATTCATTAAAATTGTCTCGGGAAGCAGCGCAATCTGAAGCTGAATACATCGTGTTTTGTGGCGTGCATTTCATGGCGGAAGTGGCGGATATTTTGTCGCGTCCCGAACAGATCGCGATCTTGCCAGATTTGGCTGCCGGCTGTTCCATGGCCGACATGGCGAACAAGGTTAAAGTCCAACAATGCTGGGACGAGCTGGCAAAAGTGATCGATGTGGAAAATACCGTTACGCCGGTGACTTACATCAACTCTGCCGCCGATTTAAAAGCCTTTTGCGGTCAACATGACGGCATCGTCTGTACTTCGTCAAACGCGCAGAAGATCCTGAACTGGAGTTTTGCCAAACGCGAAAAAGTATTGTTCTTTCCTGATCAACATTTGGGGCGCAATACCGGTTATCGGATGGGCATACCTCTAGAGCAAATGGTGACCTGGGATTTCAACAAACCGCAGGGTGGATTGACCGAGCAGCAAATTCGCGACGCCAAGATCATCCTCTGGAAAGGCTATTGTTCCGTGCATCAAGCCTTTCAACCCGAACAGATCGATGCGTTTAAGGAAAAACATCCGGAAACCATTGTCATTTCCCACCCGGAAGCCTGTTTTGAAGTCTGCGAAAAATCGGATTTCATCGGCTCAACCGAGATGATTTTGAAAATCGTCCGCGAAGCTGAAGCCAACACCCGCTGGCTGGTCGCTACCGAGTTGAACCTGGTTAATCGCTTAAATCAAGAATGCAAAGATCAAGGGAAAAGCGTGCACTTCATGGCGCCCACCCTGAGCATGTGCTCGACCATGTTCCGCACCGATCCTCAACATTTGTGTTGGGTGTTGGAAAATCTGGCCGCGGGACATGTGGTCAACCAGGTGTCTGTGCCGGCTGAGCAAGCCGCCTTGGCGAAGAAGACCTTAGACAATATGTTGTTAGCGTCTTAGTCCGGAAGGCACCCGCCGTGGTCTTAGGGCTTATTGTCCCGAGCATGGCCGTTGGAACCATTCCCTGCCGGATCCCGCTTTGAAAGCCTTTGCCCGTCTACTTTTGCTGGTGGCCGCGATCATTGTCGTTTCGTCTGTCCATGCCGCTGAATTTGACGAGGCGCCACGGGTTCAGGCGGCCTTGGAGCAAGGGCTCGCGGCAGAGAAAGGCAAAGGCGTCGGTCGTAACCTCTGGTTGGCGATACGTCTTTATTGCGACGCCGCGACCATGGGTAGTCCTGAAGGCTTTATGCGGATTGGTCGGGTACTGGCGACGGGCCATGGCCTTGCGCGCAAGCCTGAAGTCGCTAATGCTTATCTGGCACTGGCTGCCAGTCTGGGAAATGAGGATGCCCTCAAGTATTACGACAGCCGTCATGGCAATGCTGAGCTTCAGGGCGACTGCGACGCGCTGGCCGGAGCCGAGGATGCGGAGTCCGAGGTGTCCGCCTTTAACATGGACGCCTATCTCAGCAAGCAGTCGTTCGATAAGCAGAAGATTGTGCGCTTGATTCACCATTGGGCACCGAAATACCAGGTCGATGCCCGCTTCGTGTTGGCCATTGCGTTGGCTGAATCGAATATGAATCCTACCGCTGTTTCCCCGAAAAATGCCCAGGGGGTGATGCAGTTGATTCCAGCCACGCAGGAACGTTTCGGCGTACTGCGCCCATTTGATCCGGAGCAGAACATCAAAGGGGGTATGGCCTATATTCGCTGGCTGGAGCGGCGCTTTGCCGGCGACTGGCGATTGGTCGCCGCTGCGTATAACGCCGGTGAAGGGGTTGTTGATCGCCATGCCGGCATTCCGCCTTATGCCGAAACCCAGCAATATGTCCGCCGGGTCATGCACTTTGCGGGGATGGCGACCGAAAAATCGCTGCGATTCAACTAAGGCTCTCTAAGCAGCCTGGATATCTAGGTCTGCCACTTTCCTAATTAATTCCATCTGGCGCTGTATAAGGATGTGCATCCGTGGGAAGTTGTCCATCAGTCAGTATTGCCATTGCGGGGCAAGTTTTATCTCGCAGCAGCCGCATAATGCTTGGATGAGTGCCTTTCTGCCTGAATGTCTTGTTTAAAAAGCGCCTGAGTATATGTTGGGTCCATGGTGGCTCTATTGCTATACGCGCGATCTCCTGTTGTTCAGACTCGTCATAAAAATCAGTGAAAGGTTGGTGTAAGGTTAGCTATATAAAATGCCGATTTCTGTGTGCCGAGAATCTAGCGTTATGTTTTTCTATCGTCAATTTAAACCTCAAATCTATGTAGCCTGCCTTCTGTTGAGTTTCTTACTTGTCTCCGGTTGTGCGCAGCAGCACCAAAATGAAGAGCCTGTTGAATATTCGTCAACCACGGCCTGAAGCCTTTTTCGCGCCATACTCCAATCCCATCAGTAAAACCAGTCCAATGAAAATCAGCAAAGCTCTAATGCTATGCCTCTGCTTAGTTGTGGTCGGCTGCAACTCGGATATACAGCCAACCGAAGTCGATAACCTTGAGGTTATCAATCCCGTCGTCAAAGACACCAGCTACGATAGTGAATATGTCGCCGAAATTCAGTCGGTGAAATATGTCGAAGTCAGGAGCAGAATCAAAGGCCACGTCGAGAAAATTCATGTCGATGAAGGTCAGGCGGTCAAGGAAGGCCAGCTGTTGTTTACCCTGAGCTTCATGGAATACGAAAAAGAGCTGCAAAAAGCCAATGCCGCGCATAAAAGCGCTCAAGCTGATTTAAAGGCGGCAGAAGTCGAGTTGAATAATGTTAAACGGCTATTGGAAAAAAACATCGTGGCAGAAGGTGAGCTTGAAGTAGCCAAAGCCAAAGTAGAGGCGTTAAAAGCCGACCGGGAAGAAGCTGCCGCCAACCAGGAACAGGTTGCCTTGAATCTCTCCTTTGCGCATATCAAGGCTCCGTTCAATGGTTTCGTGAATCGGATCCCCAATAAAGTGGGCAGCTTGATTGCGGACGGCGACATGTTGACCTCGATTTCCGACAATCGGGAAGTGTTTGCTTATTTCAATCTATCCGAAATCGACTACCTCAATTATGTAACGGCTAACGATAAACAGGCCGATAGTGTTGGTCTGAAGCTGGCGAATCAAACGCTTTATCCGCACAGCGGAAAAATTGAAATGATCGAAACTGAGTTCGATCAGTCCACCGGCAATATCGCCTTCAGAGCCCGATTTCCCAATCCGGATGCCCTGTTAAAACACGGTTCGAATGGCAAGGTCGTGGTAAAGAAGCAACTCAAGAATGCCTTGTTCATTCCGCAAAAATCCACGTTTGAAATTCAAGACAAGCTTTACGTGTTTGTGGTCGACAAGGACAACATTTTAAGGCAACGCAATATTGTGGCCCGGATGCAACTGACGGATTATTTTGTTGTGGAATCCGGATTATCGCAGAACGAGAAAATTGTCTACGAAGGTGTCGAAAACGCCAAAGACGGCAGCAAAATCACCCCTGTTCCGATTGATTTGGCTGCCGCCATGTCGCCAGAATAACCGAGCTATATCAGATGATAACCACTAGATTCATTCATCGTCCGGTGCTATCCATCGTGATGGCTATTTTGACTATTTTGATTGGCCTGCTGTCGGTCACCCGGCTTTCAGTGACGCAGTTTCCGGAAATCGCCCCGCCTGAAGTTACCGTTACCACCAAATTTATCGGCGCCAACGCCGAAGCCTGCGTCAAAGCGGTGGTCACGCCGCTTGAGCGTGCAATCAATGGTGTGCCGGGTATGGCCTATATGTCTTCGGTGTCAGGCAATGACGGCGTCAGCGTGATACAGACTATTTTTAATGCCGGCACTGACCCGGAAGTGGCCTCGGTCAACGTGCAGAACCGGGTGGCTTCGGTGTTGGATGAACTGCCCGAAGAAGCGATAAAGGCCGGGGTTATCGTCGAGAAAGTCCAAAACAGCATGCTGTTGTATATCAATATTCTCAGCAAGGATCCAACCCTGGATGAAAAGTTTCTTTACAATTTTGCCGATATCAATGTACTGAGGGAACTGAAACGTATAGAAGGCGTGGGTTTTGCCGACATCATGGGGGCGCGGGAATATGCGATGCGGGTGTGGTTGAAGCCCGAGAAATTGCTGATGTACAACATTTCCCCGACCGAAGTCATCGCCCAATTGCGGGCTTACAATGTCGAAGCGGCACCGGGCAAGATCGGTGAAAGCTCTGGGCGCGACGCGCAAGCCATGCAATACATTTTGAAATACACCGGTAAATACAACACCGTGGAAGAATATGAAAACGTTGTGTTGAGCGGTAAAAGCGATGGCGAAATTTTAAGACTCAAAGATGTGGCTGAAGTTGCTTTCGATTCGCAGGACTACGATGTACTCTCCAAAGAAAACGGCCAGCCGTCGGCGGCCATCATGCTCAAACAGCGGCCCGGTAGCAATGCCAAGGCAGTAATCGCCAACATCAAGGAAACCATGGAGCGGATCAAGGCCGATTCGTTTCCGCCCGGCATGGACTACACCCTCAGCTATGACGTTTCCAAATTTTTGGATGCTTCGATTCACGAAGTCATCAAAACCTTACTGGAAGCATTCGTATTGGTGGCCCTGGTGGTATTCATCTTTCTACAGGATGTCCGTTCCACTCTGATTCCGGTCGTCACCGTGCCGGTTTCGCTGATTGGCACGTTTTTCTTCCTGCATCTGATGGGTTTTTCGTTAAATTTGATCACCTTGTTTGCATTGGTACTGGCGATCGGTATCGTCATCGATGACTCCATCGTGGTCATCGAAGCCGTACATGCCAAGCTGGAACAAGGAAATATCGGCCCAAAACGGGCAACCGAACAAGCCATGCGGGAAATCAGTGGGGCCATTATCGCAATCACCCTGGTGATGTCGGCAGTATTTTTGCCGGTATCGTTTATGGAAGGCTCTACCGGTATTTTCTTCCGGCAATTTTCGTTGACCATGGCGTTTGCAATTGTGCTGTCAGGTATCACTGCGTTGACGCTCACCCCGGCACTTTGCGCATTTTTTCTGAAACCCATTCACCACCATGAACCACATCAGGCAACAGGGCTTGAAAAATTCTTCGCTGGATTCAATCGCTGGTACAACGGACTGGCCGAGCGTTACAAGCGGCTAATCAGGCTGATAGCCAATCGCCGACTGATCACCTTCGGGATATTAATAGGGTTTTCCTTCGGGGCAGGCTTGGTCGGCAACCTAGTGCCTTCCGGGTTTATTCCGCAAGAGGATCAAGGGACGATTTATGCCAATATCACCACCCCGTCCGGCGCCACACTGGAGCGGACTGAAAAGGTGGTGGACGAAGTACAGCGTATCGCTTCGCAGATGGTATCGGTGGACTCGGTCTCCAGTTTGGCCGGTTTCAGCGTACTTTCGGACGGTACCGGGGCGGTTTACGGCATGAACCTGATCAGTTTGAAGGACTGGCAGGATCGAAGTCTTTCCGATAAGCAGGTGATCAAGCAACTAGAGGAAAAGACCCAACATATCAAAGACGGCGGCATCGAGTTTTTTACTCCGCCACCCGTGCCGGGCTTCGGTAACTCCAGTGGTTTTGAAATGCGTTTATTGGATAAAACCGGCGGTAGCCTGGAAAAACTGCAGAAAGTGGCTGACGCGTTTGTGGAAGAGTTGAATAAGCGACCGGAAATCAGCAATGCCTTCACCACGTTCAACACTAAATTTCCGCAATTTCTTTTGCATGTCGATATCGATAAGGCCGCGCAAAAGGGGGTCACTACCGAGAACGCCATGAACACCTTGCAAACCTTGATCGGGAGTGAGTACGCCACCAATTTCATCCGCTTTGGACAGATGTACCGGGTCATGGTGCAAGCTTTGCCGGAATATCGCGCCCACCCGGATGATTTGCTGAAGCTGTATATCAAAAACGATGCCGGCAAGATGGTGCCGTTTTCTGCTTTCCTGCACATCGAAAAGGTCTATGGGCCCGAACAGGTAACTCGCTACAATATGTACACTTCAGCGATGGTCAATGGCCAGCCAGCCGATGGCTATAGTAGTGGACAGGCTATTGAAGCGATTAAACAGGTGGCGGCGCAAAAATTGCCGAAAGGCTTTGGTTACGACTGGGCGGGTTCTTCACGCGACGAGGCCAACGCCGGTCATCAGGCCATCTATATCTTTCTGATTTGCCTGCTATTTGTGTATCTGCTATTGGCTGCGCAATATGAAAGCTTTTTGTTGCCCATGCCCGTAATTCTGTCCTTGCCGATCGGCATCTTTGGGGCATTGTTCATGCTTTGGGTGATGGGTCTGGAAAACAATATCTACGCGCAAATCGCCATGATCATGCTGATTGGCATCTTGGGCAAAAACGCGATCCTGATCATCGAATTTGCCGCCATGAAACACAAGCAAGGCAATTCGCCGTTCGAGGCGGCCATCGAAGGTGCTGTGTTGCGATTACGCCCCATTTTAATGACTTCGTTTGCCTTCGTCGCCGGGCTGATTCCGTTGATGTTTGCGTCCGGTGCCGGCGAAATCGGTAATAACACCCTGGGCTCGGCGGCGGCTGGCGGCATGATATTCGGCACTATCTTCGGCGTCATTGTCATTCCGGGTTTATATGTGACCTTTGCCAGCATTGCAGACAAGCATCGCAGCAATGGTGAAAAAGAAAAAGCCCCCTTTACTGAGACGATTTGATCCTTAATGAAGTGTAAAATTTATTGCGGCGTTGCCGTTTCTGTATTGTTATGTGTTTTAAGCGGTTGCTCTCTCAATACCGATCTGTCAATTCCACAACCGCCCATGCCGGCCAGTTTTCCAGATAAGTCTGATAGTACTAGCATAGCCAACATCGACTGGCGGCAATACTTTAGCGACCCGCTGTTGTTAAAACTGATCGATACCGCCATCAACAATAATCCCGACCTGCAAATCGCTTTGCAGCGCATTGAGTCGTCACGCTCCAGCATAAAATTGGCTAATGCAGCGATGCTGCCGCAAGTCAGTTTGAATGTGGGTGGGGGTGTGCGTAAATTTGGGCTGTACACCATGGATGGTGCTGGTAATGCCTCAACCGAAATCAGACCCGGTCAAATCGTGCCCGAAAATTTAACGGATATTTATTTGGGCTTGCAGTCATCTTGGGAGATCGATGTATGGGGCAGACTGGAAAATCAGCGCAAATCGGCGGTTTCAAACTATCTTGCCAGCATTGAAGCTACCAATTTCGTCATCTCCAATCTGGTGGCCGATGTGGCCATTTATTACAACGAACTGTTGGCATTGGATCATGAACTGGATATTGTCCGGCAGACCATCCAGAAACAACAGGAAGCCTTGGAGATTATCAAGCTGCAGAAAGAAGCCGGCAGAGCCAATGAACTAGCGGTTCAACAATTCCGCGCCCAATTGTTGGAAACGCAGGTACTGGAAAACCAAGTGCTGCAACAGATCAGCGAAGCCGGAAATCAGATCAACTTTTTGTTGGGACGCTATCCTCAACCAATAGAACGGGCAAAAAACGTGTTCTACGATGCGGGTCCGCAAGTGATTTTATCGGGGATTCCATCGCAGTTATTAAGCAATCGACCGGATATTCGTGAAGCGGAGTTTCAGGTCGAGGCCAGCAAATTCGACTTGAAAGCAGCCAAGGCAGCGTTTTACCCCAACTTCAATATTACTGCCAGTCTGGGTTTTCAGGCGTTCAATCCGGAATTTTTATTTACCTCGCCTGCCTCCTTGGCGTATTCGTTGGCCGGTACCCTGGTTGCGCCGATTATCAACATGAAATCGCTGGAGGCGGCTTTCAATTCCGCGCAAGCCAGTCAGTTGGCCGCCATGTATCGTTACCAAAAAACCATTCTGAATGCCTACGTCGAGGTGGCCAATCAGCTGTCCAGTATTAAGCGTTTGCAGCAGGTCAGCGCACTGAAGAAGCAACAAAGCGAAGCCTTGAAACAATCGGTGGATTCAGCCAACGAGCTTTATAAAGCCGCCAGGGCTAGCTATTTAGAGGTGCTCATTGCCCAACAAAGCGCATTGCAATCCAGTTTGGCATTGATCAATGTCATCAAACGGCAGCGCATGGCGACCATCACCATATACAAGGCATTGGGCGGCGGTTGGAAATAATAGCTAGCCATTTTGCTTAGAATCGGAGGCCGAAAGCTTAACAGGCTGTTGAAATTTA
>FSSH01000145.1_pt1 | contig 126693 bp, 108 predicted proteins | sample 1166101 | NCBI WGS metagenome assembly FSSH01 (sample SAMEA32972668, study PRJEB13176) | freshwater metagenome | biome: Drinking water system; feature: Biomass in drinking water that filtered by 0.45 um membrane; material: drinking water | place: USA | collected 2012-12-20 | depth 0 m | reverse complement strand
TTTCAATCGGCGCCAACATGCTATTGATCGGTTTGGGTTTGTTGACGGCGGTTCTGGTCGTCATGGCGACGTTGCCGGCGCAATTATTAGGCAAATTGGAAATCTCCTTTCAAAATATAGCCGTTGCAGGTCAAAATCCTCGGCCTGTACCCTTGTTTCTTGATTGGATGGTGTTTTGCGAAGTGGGTGGGCGTTGGTTGCTGGCCATTGTAGCGGCATGGCTATGTATTATGTTGCAGCAACGCGTACTTCGAGCCTAATCAAAACGAATGTCCGCTTTTCGATTAATTGAGATCGCATGATCGGATTTGCAGAATACATTGACTGACTGCTTAGGGTCGTTAGGAATCAGTGACGAACGACCGCTTTCGGGTATCGGAATTCAATGACGGCTTTCGGGCGATGAATCTGAACAGCTGACGGTCGCCAGGCGATCCAAACCGGCCTGTCGCGTTTCGCCAAACCGGCCGTCAGCTAATCCAGATTCTGCGGAATGGAGGCCTACAAACGAGTCGCTGGGGACCTCAACCCATCGGCCCCTTGTTTTCGCCCCTAGTTTCGTCTACCTTAGTGGGCGACATGAGGGGATGGCAACGGGAGTGAAAGAATGAAATGTTTGAGGAAGCAGGGTTTTCCATTTTTTATCGCCGGCGGATTTTTGCTTTATGCTGCACTGCTAATTTTCATTGGTTACTTTCACCTGGCAATACCGGGTGCTAATGAAACTTTTGCCCACGACCAATTGCAATACCTGAGTGGACCCTGGTGCCAGCTGATCGCTATCCTAGAACTACCGGAATGGATCGTCCAATTCGATCAGTTGTTTGGGCTTTTATTGAACGGCATTGTTTGCTACGGTTCGCTGTGGCTCATTCGCCGCTTCTATCGCAACTGGCTGGCCCGCCGCAAAGCCGACACATGTGCTCAAGTACTTAGCTTTAGCCAACTGCTGAATCAAAAAGTGGCTGCGGGTTATTGTCCCGACACAACGCAGCCCAGAGATACGTCTGACTTTTTCCCTCCAAGTCCAGTTACTGTTCCGGCTGATCTTAGTAAACCGAACGCGAACTACGTCCGCGTGATCTGGCTGGCGATCGGCACCCTGAGTTTATTTCTGCTATTTTATCTCTCCCTTAGCGTCTGGTTCGGCTGGAACAGTTTGCTGTTCCTCAGTCGCGGAAATTTTATTGTCGGCGGCTTCCCGCTTTTTCTAGCCGTTTTCATGTTCAAAGCTTTGCTGTTTGTCCGGCATCGCGCACCCGAAGGCGCCATCGAAGTCACTTCGAACGACCAGCCCCGCCTCTTCGATTTTCTCCATCGACTTGCTGACGAAGCTGGCGCTCCTAGACCCAAACGCGTCTTTCTATCGACTCGAATCAATGCCTCCGTGTTCTACGAAGTTTCCATCAAGAATCTTCTGTTTCCTTCAGACAAAAACCTGGAGATCGGATTACCTTTGGTTAATTTGCTCACGCTCAGCGAGCTAAAGGCCGTCCTTGCCCATGAGTTCGGCCACTTTAGTCAACGATCCATGGCGATCGGCAGTTGGGTCTACATCGCCCAGCAGATTGCAGGAGAAATGGTTGCTCGGCGCGACACCCAAGATAAAGTTTTGACCAGAGTCGGTCGATCGGATATTCGTATCGCCTGGATTGCGTGGCTGGTTTCCCTGGTAGTCTGGTCCATTCGATCGGTCATGGATACCTTATTTAGCTGGGTATTGTTGGCATAACGTGGATTATCGAGGCAGATGGAATTTCAGGCTGACTTGGTGGCGGTGTCTCTGACCGGCAGCGACGAACTGGTCCACGCGCTTTACAAGCTACCGATGGCCAACGAGTCATGGAACCACAGTCTCGGCTTCGCAGGAACTGAATGGAACCAAAATAGGACCGCACACGACATATTTGCGGCTCAAACCCTGTTCATCGACAAATTAGGGCAAATAATCGGCAATGAATCTTATGGTCACGTGCCACCGATCGATAGGACGAATCCGGCCGATCACCGGATATTTCGTAAAAACTTTACCCAACCACCGCAGATGTGGTGCACCCATCCGGCTAATGTCGACCGAGAGGAAAATGCCAAGCGGCATTACGTCGAAGGGGGCTCACGATGCCCGTAGCCCTTGGCTATTGTTTTCAGATGCGACAGCCCTAAAGGAAATCTGTCTGGACCTGCTTTATCCAGTGAACGAACCAAGGCCATCTACGGTATCCCCAGAAATAACGGCGACATCGATTGATACCAGCTACGACTTTCCTCAATACGACCGGCGCTATAAGGGCGCCTACATTGGGCGCTCCATCGTGCGGCATGTAGCTGCTGTGTCAGAGCTTTACAACAGCTCTGCTGGCCCAGGAGACATCGCAGCATCACTAGCTCAATTATATCCAGACCATCTTCGCGACGATCTCAGCCGCCTACACGATCTCAATGAAGAATTAACTCTGTTAAGGACTCTGCGCCACCAAGCCCACCGTGGAGTTGGGGGGCGCTTAGTTTTTCGCGGTCAGGAAATCTCCAAGCGACAGATTTCCAAGGCCATTGCGGAAGTGGAAACCGAAGCGAACCAGGTGCAATTACAAGTGCAGGAACATGACTACCAGTGCCGTTCGACTCATTTCGCGGCGGCCCAATCGTTAGGTCACGGTTGGGCAGAATATTGGCTCGGGCTGTTAAGCGTTCTGCACTTCGCTGAGCACGCTGTAGCTGAGATCCAGGACGCTCATGGACTATTGAACAACACGATGATGATTGTCTTGGCGGACGGCAAAGTCAGTTGGTGGGAGATGAAGCGCCTGATCAAGGCTGTCAACATGTTGCGTGAAGTCATAATGATCGTTTATCAACAAAAGTCTGAGATCCATCTAGATAGCAGTCTGTTGGCCGCTTTGGGGATATCTGCTTGGGGCGATTGCTTTGGCGATTTCAATCCACCCTTGGCCGATAAGAAAAACATGCAAAGTTGGATCAATGCCGTTGATAGTTTTGTCAACGCTGTGAGGGGGCCGCTATCGGCACTGGCTTCGAGGAGTCTTGTCCAACTGCTGGTGACCGAAGCCACCATCGCCCGACATCTGCAAGACAAGAAAGAAATACCGGAAGCACCTCCGCCAACCCAAATCTTAGCGCCATACCCTGTGTTGCTGCATGGTATGGAACGCAAGTTGCAAACAAAGTTGGGGCTGTGGGATCGCTTTCTACTAGCGGACGGAACACTGGCTTCGGTTTTCCGAATGGCCGTCGCCGTTGCCGTCGTAGGGTCAGTGATTTACTTTGGCTCAACCAAATTTTCGCTCAATTAACGCAGACGGGGAGTCGATTCCAGACTGAAGGTGAATGACTGTTCTGACATTCCATCAAGGTGAATAGGAATGAGTGGGAACTTATACAAAGACGCTTTTTTGGTACCATAGCCAACGAAAACCATGCATTCCGCTGCTGTCACTTAGCTTAGAAACTTTAATGTTCGTCATCGCCCGAGGCGAGGCAGTGTGACGTCAATTTGCGTACCGTCGAGAGACTCATTGAATGCCTTAACTTTGGAGATTGGGTAGTTATCTTGACCGGCGGGTATTGGTCGAATTCCGGAGACCACGAAAGGCTGCTTCGTAGAATCGAAACCCGAAAAACGATCTTTGAGTATGCGGCCGCTTTGGAGAAATGCGACAGTCACGTATGGGTCGATAGCGACAGTTCGAGTTATCAAAAATCCTCGCTCTGTACTGTCGCAGCAATCATATTGGAATTGGTGGATGGGTTGGGGTGGAATACTACGCTGGTATAGGCCGGGAATATGCGGTGGCATTCAGTGCACAATTGAATCAATATGGCTGCTGTAGACTGCTTTTGCCAGAATTGACCAACACACCATGTGCATTTTTTCCATTCCCTTAGATTTTTCCCTATCAAACCAAAAATCCTGACAATCAAAATCAATTTAGGAGAGCAGGTACCCTTCAAAAAAGGGCACCTGCTTCGCGAGTGCTCAGTTTCAAATAAACGAGCAAGAACTGTCGGATTTTTTCATTTTTTGTGTCATTAGTTTTTCACTTATTTGGCACAGTTTTCACTTTTTGTGTCACTCGACACGACAACACGTTATACGTCCAAATTCGCCACATCCAAGGCGTTCTTCACAATAAAATCACGGCGCGGTTCCACGACATCGCCCATTAGGGTGGTAAAGATTTCGTCGGCGGCTACTACGTCGTTGATGGTGACTTGCAGCATGCGGCGGCTGTTGGCGTCTAGTGTGGTTTCCCAGAGCTGTTCCGGGTTCATTTCGCCTAGACCTTTGTAGCGCTGGATGTGCTGGCCTTTTTTGACTTCTTTCATCATCCATTCAAACGCTTGTTTGAAGGTATCCACTTGCTGTTCGCGTTCGCCCATGCGCATGACGGAGGTTTCGCCGAACATGCTGAGGGTTTTTTCCACATAGCGAGCGATTTTTTGATAATCGTTGCCGGCGAAGAACGGTGCATGCAGCACAAAGCTTTTGGTAATGCCGTGCAGGCGCTTGCTTACTTCTATATCAAAGTCTTCGCTGTCGCGATATTTTAGCTGGGTGTTGAAAATGACTTTATGGCCACCCTCATTCAGATTCTTTTGCAGCAAATCGAACCAGGCTTGCAGCTTTTGCTGATCAGCTTTGATTTCGTCGCTTAGCACCTGCATGTAGGTCATTTGCTCCAAGTACAGGTCATCGTAGCGTCTGGACAGGCGGTTGATGATGCTCATCACGTCGGCAAATTCTGTCGCCAGTTTTTCCAGGCCTTGGCCTTGGATGACCGGGGTATCAGCATCGGTTTGTAATTGCGCTTTATCCAAAGCCAGTTGGATCAGGTATTGGTTTAAGGCGTTGTCGTCTTTGACGTAATGTTCTTGTTTACCTTTTTTGACTTTATACAGCGGCGGTTGGGCGATGTAGATGTGGCCGCGCTCGACCAGCTCCGGCAATTGCCGATAGAAGAAGGTCAGTAACAAGGTACGAATGTGCGAGCCGTCGACGTCCGCGTCGGTCATGATGATGATGCGGTGGTAGCGGAGTTTGTCGATGTTGTATTCGTCTTTACCGATACCGCAGCCCAGCGCGGTAATCAGGGTGCCAACTTCTTCCGATGAAATCATTCTGTCGAAGCGGGCGCGTTCCACGTTAAGGATTTTACCTTTCAACGGCAGGATGGCTTGGGTGCGACGATCACGGCCCTGTTTTGCGGAGCCGCCCGCCGAGTCCCCTTCCACTATGAACAGTTCGGACAAGGCCGGGTCTTTTTCCTGGCAATCTGCGAGTTTGCCAGGCAAACCGGCAATATCCAGGGTGGTTTTGCGACGGGTCATTTCGCGGGCTTTTCTAGCGGCCTCGCGGGCTCTAGCTGCATCGATGATCTTGTTGACGATGGCTTTGGCGACTTGCGGCTGTTCCAGTAGGAACTCTTGCAACTTTTCGTTCATGGTCGACTCGACCAAGGGTTTTACTTCTGACGACACCAGTTTATCTTTGGTTTGCGAAGAAAACTTAGGATCGGGCACTTTTACCGATAACACGGCGGTTAGGCCTTCGCGAGCATCGTCACCGGTAGTGGCAACTTTCTCTTTTTTAGCCAGGCCATTGGTTTCGATGTACTGGTTGATGGTGCGAGTTAATGCACCTCTGAATCCGGCCAAATGCGTACCGCCGTCGCGCTGTGGGATGTTGTTGGTGTAGCAGAACACGTTCTCTTGGTAGGAGTCGTTCCATTGCATCGCCACCTCTACCGTTACGCCTTCTTTTTCGGCGATAAAGTGGAAGACTTTTTCAAACAGCGGGGTTTTGTTTTTGTTCAGATGTTGCACAAAGGCGCTGATACCGCCTTCGAATTCGAATACATCTTCTTTGCCGGTTCTTTCGTCGCGCAGGGAGATTCTTACGCCGGAATTCAAAAACGACAGTTCGCGCAAGCGCTTGGCTAGAATATCGTAGTGAAATTCGATATTCGTGAAGATGGTTGGACTGGGCTTGAAGTTTATGTAGGTACCGCTGCCTTCGCAATCGCCAATCACAGCCAAGGGCGCGACAGGCTCGCCAAGCACGTATTTTTGCATGTGGAGTTTGCCGTTCTTACGAATCTTCAGCGTGAGCTCTTCAGATAAGGCATTCACCACCGAGACACCTACGCCGTGCAAGCCACCGGAGACTTTGTAAGCGTTATCGTCAAACTTACCGCCGGCATGAAGGATAGTCATAATCACTTCTGCGGCAGAACGGCCTTCTTCTTTGTGTATATCAACCGGAATGCCGCGACCATCATCGTAAACGGATATCGAGCCATTTTCGTGAATCACGACATCGACGCCTTTGCAGTATCCAGCTAACGCTTCGTCGATGGAGTTATCAACGACTTCGAATACCATGTGATGCAAGCCGGAACCGTCATCGGTATCGCCGATGTACATGCCTGGACGTTTTCTGACCGCATCCAATCCTTTAAGTACTGTGATATTCGAACTATCGTATTGTTCACTCATGGGTATATCCATTGTGTTGTGTTTTACCGCAACCATGCTTGGTTTTTGCTCTGTACAAACACCAAGTCATTAGCGTGTGATGGGATTTGTTATTTTTTATTATTTGTTTCACATGAAACTTTGTAGCTGTTTTACGTCACCGCGTTCCACGTGAAACCATTTGTAGTTTTCTATTGCACTTAAGTCACCGAAATCAGCTACATCAGTACTGCTGATAAAAACCTGGCAGTTCAATCCAACGAGGTATTTTATCAATTTTGCCCGGTTTTCTGTATCCAATTCAGATGCTAGATCATCAATCAGAATGCAGCAGGAATAGGGGCTTTCCTGGTTCAATAAAGTCACTTGCGCCAACATCAGTGCCAAAACTAAAAGCTTTTGTTGTCCACGTGACAGATAGTCTTTAGCCAATCTTTTATCTTGATAGGTTTGAAAGTCCGCTCGGTGCGGCCCGCTATGGGTAAAGCCGTAACGCATGTCCCGATCAAGATCGTCTTTCAAAATAATGTCCAAGGCTTGCCTATCATCCCAACCTGCCAAGAACCTTAATTCCACATCGTCTTTATCCAAAAACTGTCGCGCCAAATCCAAAAACACCGGTTGCAAGCTTGCGACATAGGCCAAGCGAAAATCGTTAATTACCTGCCCGTATTCCACAAGCTCCTTATCCCAAGCCGGTATTTGTTTCACTTGCCGGGTTTTCAATAAGGCATTGCGTTGCTGCAAAGCCTTATTGAACTTACGCCAACAGGGCAGAAAGTTTTTGTGCTGATTAAAAATCCCCCAATCCAAAAACTCCCTTCGGATCTGCGGCCCGGAATCGAGCAAGCGATAACTCTTTGGATGAATCAACTGCACAGGCAATGCGTAGGCCAAATCAGCTTTTTGTCGATCTTCCTGATCTATACGGATCTGGCACTGCTTATTATCAATCTGTATCCCCAGCGTACTGATCGAACCGGACTGTTGCTTATTTTGCCCGGAAACTGTCAATTGATGCTGATCGAAAGCAATGGCCTGCTTGGTATGAGTCGTCCTAAACGATCGGGATCGACCCAAGATAAAAATGGCTTCCAGCAGCGAACTCTTGCCGCTGGCATTAGCGCCGGTGATCAAGTTAATGGTCGGCGATGGCGAAATACTGACAGATTGGATGTTTCTGACCGACAGCACATCCAGCTTTAACAAGGTCATGAAGGTTAAAAGAACTACATCCGCATCGGCATGACAATAAATTTAAACAAAGCCTGCTCTGGCTCTTCGATGAAGCAACTGCTGGCATTGCCGGCTATGGTCAGCACCGCCATTTCGGAATCCAAATTAGAGACCGCGTCCAACATGTACTGCGAGTTAAAGGAAATACTCAAAGGCTCATCTTGATAATCGATAATCAATTCTTCCTCAGCTTCATCATGTTCCGGGTTATGCGTGCTGAGCTTCAACATATCGCCGGAAATATCAAAGGTCACCCCTTTGTACTTTTCATTAGACAGAATCGCCACCCTGGTTAAGGCGTCTCTCAAAACTTGTTTTTGAATCAGCAACGGACTCTTAAAGCTTTGATTAAACACTTTACTGAAATCCGGAAATTTGGCGTCGATTAGCTTGGACGAGAACACCACATCCTTGTAATAAATCCGGATGTTGTTGCTGGAAAACTGGATGTTCAATTCTGCGTCTGCATCGTCCAGCAAACGACTCAATTCCTGCACCGCTTTTCTGGGCATGATGATGCGGGATTCATAGCCGGTCGCTTGGCCGATATCGTCTTCATAAATCGACAAACGATGCCCATCGGACGCCACCAGTTTAAGTTTGGAATTGCTGACATTCAGTAACAAGCCGTTCAAGTAATAGCGTACGTCCTGATTGGCCATGCAAAACACGGTTTTATCCAGCGCTTTCTTGAATTTGCCGGCATTGAGTAAAAAGCTATGCTCAAAATCGGACTCATTGAATTCCGGATAGTGCTCGGCCGGCAAGGTACTCAAGGAAAATCGACTGCGTCCGGCAACGATTTTGACTTTGTCGTCCAGCAACTCGAAGTGAATTTCCGCGCCGTTCGGTAACAAGCGGCAAATATCCAGAAACTTTCTAGCAGGAACCGTGATTTCCCCGGAATTGGCTATCGATTCTATATTTAACTTAGCAACAATCTGAATTTCAGTATCTGTACCCGTCATCACCAACTGGTCGTCACTGGCCTGCAACAACACATTGGACAGAATCGGCATCGTCTGCCGCTTCTCGATAACGCTGACAATTTGCTGCAGCGGCGGCAAGATTTGATCTTTGCTAATAATAAATTTCATATAAATATCTTTTATATATTGTTACTACTAAGTAAACAAAAAGCTGTGGAAAACCGGTTTTATCTAATTTAAATCAAAATCTTAGCATGTATCAAACATTGTTGTCAGATACCGCTTTAGCTTGTATGGGGTTTGTGGATAACCTGGATAGGCAATTTTCGGCACACTTTATCCACAGCTTAAACGCAATTAATGCGATAAGGTTCTCAACAGGTTTTTGTAATCTTCCGCCATCTTTACATCATCGTCTTTCAACTCAGCCACACGCTTGCAGGCATTGATAACCGTGGTGTGATCGCGTCCACCAAAAGCGTCGCCAATCTCTGGGTAACTGTGTGAGGTCAATTCTCTGGCCAGGCACATAGCCACCTGTCTAGGCCGGGTGATGGATTGTTTACGGTTTTTTGACGATAAATCCGCTACCCGGATTTTGAAATAATCCGCTACGGTCTTCTGTATGTTATCGATACTGATCAACTTATCTTGCAAGCTGATCAGATCGTGCAGCGCTTCCTTGGTAAATTCCAAGGTAATGTCGCGACCGGTAAATTGCGAGTTGGCTACCACTCTACGCAAGGCACCTTCCAAATCTCTAACGTTAGAAGGTATGCGTTTAGCGATGAAGAAAGCGATGTCCTGATGCAATCCGACACCCACTTGTTGCGCTTTTTTGATCAAGATTGCCGCACGGGTTTCCAGATCCGGTGGTTCTATCGCCACCGGTAAACCCCAACCAAAGCGCGATTTCAACCGATCTTCCAAGCCATCGATTTCTTTCGGATATTTATCGCAGGTCAAAACCACCTGGTGTTTGTTGTCCAACAGGTTGTTAAAGGTGTGGAAAAATTCTTCTTGTGAGCGTTCTTTACCGGCCAGAAACTGGATGTCGTCCATCAATAAAATATCGATGCTACGGTAGTACTCTTTAAACTGATTAATGCTGTTTTGCTGTAACGCTTTGACCATGTCCTGCACGAACTTCTCGGAATGCAGATAGACTATATTGGCATCGGGTTTTTTCAGTAACACCGCGTTGCCAATGGCATGCATCAAGTGGGTTTTACCCAGACCGGAACTACCGTAAATGAACAGCGGGTTGTAAACCTTGCCGATGTTATCGGAAACCGTCATCGATGCGGCTCTGGCCAATTGGTTGGATTTACCTTCTACAAAGCTCTCGAAAGTGAAGGCTTTGTTTAAAAAATTGGGTTGATTCTTCTTTTGCGTCGGGCTTTTGCTGAGGATGGGTGCTCTGATGGCCGGCGATTTTTTACTGCCAATTTCAAACTGCACCGCCAAGGTTGCATTAGAAAACTCGTTGACAGCGTCTTCTATTACCGCAAAAAAATGCTGTTTGATATGGTCGATGATGAATCGGTTGGGAGCGAGCAATTTTAACTGACTGTCAACTTCCACTGCCTGCAGCGGCCTGATCCAGGTGCTGAAATCGGTGCTAGGAATTTCATGTTCAAGCTTGGCCAGGCAGTTGTTCCAAATCACACTCATCGGCATTTAAGAAGGGGTTTAGAAAGGCCTTGCATGATACCACAGTGACCGCTTGGGGCTTGACTCTATGGTCGTTATCAGAAAAGAATGACGACCGCATGAATTACCCACTTTAATACAAGATGATTTCGGGCAAACTTTACATTATTTCCGCACCATCCGGAGCAGGCAAAACCAGCCTGGTCAAACGACTCGTTGCCGAGGTTGATGACCTTAGCGTGTCGGTTTCGCATACTACGCGGGCAATGCGCAGCGGTGAGCAGGACGGTGTCGATTATTTTTTCGTGTCGGTCGACGAATTTAAAGCCATGATCGAGCGGCAAGCCTTTTTGGAACACGCCCAGGTCTTTGATAACTTTTATGGTACTGCCCAACAGACCGTCGAAGATAATCTGGCCCAAGGTTTGGACGTGATTTTGGAAATCGATTGGCAAGGCGCGCAGCAAGTGCGACGGATGTTGCCGGATAGTCTGTCGATCTTCATTTTGCCACCCTCGATAAGCGTGCTGAGCCAGCGTTTGCAAAACCGTGGTCAAGATAATACGGAGGTGATAGCCAGACGCATGCGCGACGCGGTCACCGAAATGAGTCACTATCCCGAATTCGATTACTTAATCGTTAACGACGATTTTGCTCTCGCTTTCAGCCAGTTAAAAAGCATCATCATCGCGAATCGTCTATTGCAAAGTCAGCAACAACAGACTTTGGCGCCATTGCTGCAAGATTTACTCAACTAATAAAACTAACAACACTCATGAAAACTAGAAAAACTTCTTATCTCTTTGCGACGTTGATTATTTCGGCGTTGACCATTGTCGGCTGCTCCAGCGATGAAGCTGAAGCACCTAAAACCAGTGCCGCGCCTACAAGCAAAAAAGCGGTGCATCGCGTCGATACTGGCGAAGCTACTGAACCGGAGAAGCGCCAATTCGAAAAAGAATTTTCCGCCAAATGCGTGGAGCGTGAGCTGAAAAACTCAGTGAATAAAGACGTTGATGAAAAGCGCTTCCAAGAAAGCTGTGACTGCATTGCCGAACACATCATGAAAGATCTCTCTGAAATCGATGCAGAAAAATACCTTGAAGACCATGAAGACACCCAAACCTTAGGTATCAAATTCGACGCCGCTGCATATTTTTGTTTGCAAAGTAAACCGCAACCCAAAGGACCGCAGTTATTTGGCAAATCGCAATAAACGTTGTTCTGGGGTTACCACTACTAAAGCGTACCCTACGATTGAAAGCCTCCGTGTTGGGTTACGGCTAACGCCTAACCCAACCTACACGATTTACGACACCTTCCATTCCTCATGACCCAATCTTCCCAATTATTTTCTCAAGCCAAGCACTACATTCCCGGCGGTGTTAATTCGCCGGTACGTTCCTTCAGCGGTGTCGGCGGCACGCCGGTTTACTTTGACCACGCAGCCGGCGCTTACGTTTACGACAGCGAAGGCAAGCGTTACATCGATTATGTCGGCTCCTGGGGACCAATGATTTTGGGCCATGCTCATCCGGCTGTGATCGAAGCGGTTAAGCTCAGCGCTGAAAAAGGCTTGAGCTTTGGCGCACCCACTGAAATCGAAACCTTGATGGCTCAAACAGTTTGCGAACTGCTGCCGTCGATAGAAATGGTGCGCATGGTCAGTTCCGGCACCGAGGCCACCATGAGCGCTTTGCGCTTAGCGCGCGGGTATACCGGCCGTGACAAGATTGTTAAATTTGAAGGTTGCTACCATGGCCATTCTGATTCCTTGCTGGTCAAAGCCGGTTCCGGCGCTTTGACCTTTGGCGTACCCAGCTCACCCGGCGTGCCGGCCTCCGTCGCTGCCGACACCCTCACCCTGACTTACAACGATAGCGATGCGGTACGCAACACCTTCGCGGAACTGGGAGACAAGATTGCTTGCATCATCGTCGAACCGGTGGCCGGCAACATGAACTGCATCCCGCCGGAACCAGGCTTCTTGCAAACCCTGCGCGAGGTCTGCGACCAATACGGTAGCGTGCTGATCTTCGACGAAGTGATGACCGGCTTTCGTGTCAGTTTGCAAGGTGCGCAAGGTCTGTACGGCGTCAAACCGGATTTAACCACGCTGGGTAAAATAATCGGCGGCGGCCTGCCGGTCGGTGCTTTTGGTGGCAGCCGCAAAATCATGGAATATTTGGCACCGCTGGGGCCGGTTTATCAAGCCGGCACCTTATCCGGTTGCCCTGTGGCGATGGCCGCCGGCTTGAAAACCCTGGAACTGATCACTCAGCCCGGCTTCCACGAGGCCTTGACCGCGAAAACCGCAAAACTATTGACCGGCTTGCAAACAGCCGCTGATCAAGCTGGCATAGCCTTCACCACCAACCAGGTCGGTGGTATGTTTGGATTGTTCTTCAGCAATGAAAAACCCGTCAGCCGTTTTTCCCAAGTCATGGCTTGCGATGTTGATCGGTTCAAACGATTTTTTCATGGGATGTTGGACAAAGGATTTTACCTCGCGCCGTCGGCGTTCGAGGCAGGGTTTGTTTCTGCGGCGCATACGGATGCCGATTTGCTGGCTACGGTGGATGCAGCAGCTGAGGTGTTTAAAGGGTTATGAGAATGAGTTTGGCTGGATGATATACAGAAACCGTTTAACTACTTGTTTGGCAAAGGGGATCGAATGTTTCTAAGGAATTTAAATCTGTTTTTACCGTGCTTTAGTCTGCTAAGCACTGTGTTGGGTACCATGCTTTCTGGCTTTACTTACATCTTCTTTATCAAATTTTTCCCCCAAGCAGCCAATCCATATCTCGTGCCATTAACATCATACTTACTCATTGCGATTGCGCTAATTATCGTTTGGTGGCGCATAGGTCTATCTCCAAGCACAATTATTCCTGAGCGTGAAAAACGTTTTAAGAAGGGACACCTTTTGGTGGCCATAGCAAACTGCATTAGTATCACCACTGCAGCACTTGTGCTACTTATGGCCTTGAAATATGCAACCTTCGGAAGTTTGCCTTTCCTCCTGATGCCATTTGCACTTTTTGTAATCGTCGCATGGATCGTTGGATTGATCATGATCTGGAGTTCCCGTGCCAATGCCTAACGTATCGCTCAACCGGAACGCGGAAACAATGCGGTTTGGCTTTTTGGGCTGCGCCCTGTTAGCTTTACGTTACCGATATAGCCAGCGTAGCTCCGATTAGCGCAGCGTAATCGGAGGCATAAAAGACTCCGATTCGTGCCGGTACGCTCGGCTAACCGCACCTACCTTTAAATGATTTCCCCATATTTGCGCGGTGTTTGGGCGAGTTACAGCCCTCTTTGTCACGTAGCCGCTATTGCGCCAACGTGACCTACGAAACTCGTTCTCATGGCCTTTCTAAGAGCCTACAATCTTCCCTCGATATGGCGAGAAAACCATGTAACTCAGAATTGGATAAACAAATGAATGAACAGTCAAACATCAGCGGACTTCGCCGATACAGCAAATTAGTTACGGGTACGAGTCTTCGATTGAAGGCGATTTGTGCATTTTGCCTATGTCTAGCATTTCCAAGTTCTAGCCACGCTGAGTTTGTAACGCATCCTTTGGGTGAAGCCTCAACCACACCTGCACCAGAAACTCCAAAGCCAGGAACAACAGAAACTACTGACGATCAACCGCCAATCGATCCTGAAACCTATTTTAAAGAGGAATTCGGAGATAAGAAGTTAGGTACCTGCACCATGACCTACAAGCTGGAAGGATTTTCCCTGGCGTATAAGCAATATGACGGCACCGGGGAAGTCAGTTGTCGGAATGGGCAAAAGGCGAAGGTAAAGCTGTCGTCAAAAAGCATCGGCTTCTCTATTGGTTACTCTGTAATCGAAGGCGAAGGCTTTTTCACCGATGTAAAACACATCAGCGAGGTGTATGGCAATTACATTTCCCTGGGAAATCATTTTGGCTTTAAAAACTCGGTGGACCGGCAGATACTGACTCGCGGTGAAATTTCCTTGGCATTGCGGGGCAAAGGCAAGGGTTTTGATATCGGCGTAACGATTGGGGATCTTTCCATCCAGCCGCGTTAGCCCGGACGTTTTACTAACAGAGAGATGTTGATGGAAGAGATATGGATGGTGCTGGCAGCATTGCCGGCAGCAGCACTGCTAGGTTATGGCGCATGTGCTTGGCTGAGTGCTAAGCGACAATCCACATTAAAAAACCAAATGGAGCAGCAGCAACAGCAACTTCAGGAGCAAATAGTCAAACTGGCGGTGGCCGAGGAGCGGCTGTCTTTGTTGGCGCAAAAGGAATCGGAGCTGTTGGTCCTGCAACAACAACTGTTAGAGCTAAAAACCGAAAACGCTGACCTCAATGCCCGTCAGCAGGAACAACACAAGAGCAACGCCGAGAAGATCCGCTTGCTGCAAGATGCGGAAAGTCAATTAAAGACCCAGTTCGAAAACTTGGCGCACAAGATTTTTGAAGAACGCGGCAAGCAATTTGCGGAACATAATAAAGTCAGCATCGAAACTTTGGTCGCGCCGCTCAAACAACAACTCGGCGAATTCAAAAACCGCGTCGAAAGCGTCTACGACAACGAAACCAAAGACCGGATTTCTTTACGCGAGGAAATCGTTTCCTTGCGCCGCGATACCGCCAAAATGAATCAGGAAGCGCTGAACCTGACTCGAGCCTTGAAAGGCGATCACAAAACTCAAGGTAATTGGGGCGAAATGATCTTGGAAAGAGTCTTAGAACAATCCGGCTTACGCAAAGGCATCGAATACGACACCCAGGGCGCATTTCGCGACGAAGACAATCGCCTGTTCAAGCCCGACGTGATCGTGCGTCTGCCGGAAAACAAAGACGTGATCATCGATTCCAAAGTTTCGCTCCTAGCATACGAACGCTATTGCTCAGCGGATGATGACAAGCAGCGCATCGAAGCCTTGAAACAACACACCGAAGCGGTCAGAAACCATATCAAAGGATTAAGCAACAAAGACTATTCCAGTTTGAAAGGCCTTAGGTCTTTGGATTTTGTGCTGTTGTTCATGCCCATCGAAGCAGCGTTCATGGCCGCATTCCAAGCCGACGAAAAATTATTCAACGATGCGTTCGAACACAAGATCGTCGTTGTTACGCCCACGACGCTGCTGGCGACCCTGCGTACTGTGCAAAACATCTGGCGCTACGAACAACAAAACGAGAACGCGCGCTTGATCGCCGATAAGGCCGGTAGTCTGTACGACAAGATCCGCGGCTTTGTCGAAGACATCGAAAAATTGGGTAACCAACTGAGCACGGTACAAAGAACCTACGACGGCATCGTCAATAAACTCAGTAGCGGTAGCGGCAACTTGTTGCGCCAAGCCAGTGCTTTCGAAGAATTGGGTGTCAAAGTCAAAAAGAAGCTGCCGAAAAGTCTAACCGAACAAATGCCCGCCGATGAATGATGTTTCCAGGCGCTATAAAAAACAGGGTTTTGCTTCGCTAGTAACAATAACTATATAAATATTTAAAGATTATTATTACTACTAGGCCTGAAAAATCTGTTGAAAAGCCTATTTAGGCGTTTTAATTCATTTATTTAGGGTAACTTTATACTGTGATAAATCCGCTTTTATGCCTGTTAATGGATTGTGGATAAACCAAATACTGGGTTTTTCGGGTTACTTATCCACAGGTTGTTAGCTATTTAAGCAACAAGTTTTCAACAGTTGTGACAAAATTTTGGAAAGTGCGATTTAGGGAGGGTGTCGGACTCAAGCATGCTTCGATGGAATCGAGGTTTCGAAGGCCAGCTTCTTTGAATTGCCAATTTGGGTTTGATGGCCGGTAGGCCGACTCCCTCGATTCCGCTAACGCTGCATCGAGGCTACGCAAAGTTTTAGGATTGGAATCGGTGGCGGATTTAGCCGGTATCGGCAGATTGGATTTGTGCTTGCGGATCTTGCTGTGCAAGAGATCTCTCCACCTCGCTTAGGAGGTGGAGAGAACGGAGCGGCGTTTATTTCAAGCCGTTTTCAAAGGTAGGCAGTGGAGTAGATTTGCCGTTGCGGCCAATAGCCGGCAAATGGCGAATCTCATCCACACCTAGAGCAGGGTCTAATGGATTTCCACCGTTTACCACAAACTCATTGCCGACATGACCATTTGGAATTGCCAGCGCTGGGTGGTCGAATGGCGCCCGTTCGTGACTCACTCTGGTATCAGTGAAGGTTTTCATGAACGACACTAAATCCGCTTCTTCTTGCGGTGTTAAACCCAATGGTTTGACATCGGGGTGTTTTTCCGGATTATCAAAGTTACCGCCTCGGTTGTAGAAGCTGACCACTTGTTCCAACGTGGATAAGCTTCCGTTATGCATATACGGCCCGGTGAACTCAACATTACGTAGAGTAGGCACTTTGAAGCCGCCATCGACAGCGGCGTTGTTCTGAGCGCGTCTGGCAGGCGAATTATCGAGACACAGACCATTGTCTTGGTCAAACTTACAAGGCTCTACACCAAAACTATCGACAAAACGACTTTGCACATACTGGCGCGAGAAAGACAGTGTGTTAGCGAAAGGATCTAATCCGCCACCGCCAATATCGTATGCAGTCGGTACGACACCAATGTTGTAATAACCGCGGTCATAGATGGCGATTTGATTGTTTTGCATCAACATGCCTTCTATGACGTTATCGTTGGTTTGCAGGAGTGCGGCGTTCGACATGATTGGGCCTTTATGGCAGGCGTTACATTCGCCTTTACCATTAAAAACAACTTCGCCATTACGTTCCGCAACAGTCGGCAGGTAGGTACCGCGTTTCCATCTATCAAACTTGCTGTCATCAGACACCAGAGTCTCTTGATAAAGCTGCAAGGCAATACCGAAGTACATGGAGAAATTGGCTTCCATCTGGTTGTAAGGGCCGGTCGGCGTTACACCTGGATTTGGTGTACCGCACTGGCTACCGCAATCGCCATTCCAATAGGCTGGGGCGAAGGCTTTTTGCACAAGGGTGCTGTAGGTGCCGTTAGTGCCTAACAGGGTGGGTAAGCTAGACAACACGCTGTCATCAACCGCTACCGCTTGCAGTTGCAAAGGTTTTCTGTTCAACAACTTGCGTCCTACGTCGGCGAATTTCCGCGCACGGCAGGCCATTTCAAAATCGCTGCCAACTGGTCCAACGGCTTGAGATGCCAAGGAAGCATTGGTCAATTTCAGCGGTTTTTTCACGATTCTTGCGGGTGGCGTATAGGTTATGACCAATCTTGGACGTTGTGTTGCCGTTGCTGCTTGGGCGCTAGCTATGGTCCAGTTATCAGCGTCCGAAGAACCAGTGACAATTACCCAGCCATAGTTTGGCGAACCGTTTGACCAGGCTTGTACCGATGAGGTTAGGTTATTGAAACTTTGGTTGCCTGAACCGCCTGCGGATAAGCGGAACAATGAGGTGCTGCTGGCCTCCAAATTATTGTTAGAAATGCCGCTCGTCAGCGAGTTCCAAGTCGAGCTGTCGCTCCAAGGAACTAACATTTGATTGATACTGACGAAGTCAAGCGCATCTGTTCTAGTCACAAATACTTGCAGTGACGCGCTTTCGATTTTTGAACCTGGCGGAATCTGACCATTCGCATTGCCAAATAAATTATCGAAGCGAATCAAAATGTTTTTCTGATTGGGTGAACCGTCATCAACTTCCAAGGATGTAGCGACCGCATAAGAGGTACTTCTGCTGCTGGCATTTACGAAGGTATCGACCGTGCCGTTAAAATTATTTACGCCTTGTTGAAAATTAAGGCTACGGCTTTGGTTGTCGTTGATGTAAACACCTGCAGCAACATCCCGTGCGCCGAAAGGCGAAACGCCGTTGAACTCGTTATTAGCCCGACCATCCCAGAAATTGCGATGGTTATAGGCGGCATTGATCACCGTCGGCGAGTTTCGGGGTTCGACATTTCGAGTTCCCACGCCGTTGACGTGGAAGATAGGTGAAACATCCCGGTCGCAATCTTCATTGTTACTCCCCGCAATAGTAGTGCGGAATTGACCGGAGAAGGTGCCTGAAGAAGTAACGGTATCGTCGGTGTTAGGATCGAACGGAAAATCAGCTTTGGTTAAAGTGTAATTCGGACCGCCAAGCGCACCGGACAGCATGGGCTCAAATGTTGTGCCACTGGCTGCTGCGTGAGTGAGGCCCGGCGAAAGTTGGTTTTTGACCCGATTGTCACCACCGGCATGAAAGTGACAACTGGCACAGGCTATTTGATCGCTGCCGATACCTTGTTCCCAGAATAAGGCTTTACCCAAGGCAACAGCCGCTTGTTTATCGACTACGATGGGGGTGACGATGTCGGTTCTGGTTTTTTCGTTGCCGAATAAGCCGGGAGTTGCTGGGGGTAAAATGCCGGTTAAGGCTTCTGGGATACCTGGATTGCCAGCAATGGTGGTTTCCAGGGATACGTCATCCAGAAAAGTACCAGTACTGTCAGAAACACCGGTGGCTTCAAAACTTAAAGTAGCTTCACCACTGGGGCCACTATAATTGAACACGAAGTCCCAGCCGGTCCAATTGGTAGTATCACCGACCGAAAAAAAGCCGCTGTTATAGTTGGTTGCAGTGACTGAAGCGCGCAAACCGCCGCCAGATTGGAACAGGCTTCTGGCACGAGTGTGAAATCGCAGCCGGTAATTTTGCCCGTTGACCAATTTAACCTTGGTCGACATGCTGGAGTTGGCCCACGTGTCTAATTCTACGAAATGCCGGCCACTGCGAGCGGAGACGCCGGCAAAGCCAGACGTCAACAATTCAAGATTATTGTCGCTGGCAGTCCACACCCGCGTTTTACTGAAATACTGATACGCGCTGTTGGGCATTTGATCCTGAACAAATCCGTTTGGTGTGCCAGCGCTTGGTTCCAAGGTGGTGCGTTCGAAATCATCGGAAAAGAACGTCACAGCCTGAGCGGCAGGCATGCTCAAGGTGCTTAAAACCAACGCCAAAATAGCTGAGGTATTTTGCCTGATGGGCCGGGATTTGTCTGACTGCCTATTGAAAGGCGGCGACTGCTGGAAACTGTGTTTGATCATATCGTTTTGGGATAAATTTGCATGGGTTAAAAGGTGGGCGGTTCCAGGATGGTCAGCCCGGAGCAAATTCAGCAATAACCGTACCGATTGATTATTTACGTTGTTTCCTAGCACCTTAAAAGCCATTGCGGAAAGCCGATTCTTAACCGTGTAAAGAAAACCGACACTTTTTTGAAGTGGGTGTGAATTTCTAAGACACCACCGGTTAGCTGCATGTGATCTGGCAATTAGGGATAGAACTGAGCTTAGACTTGAGCTGATTGACGTGCATCGGCTGAATTGCCGACTTGGGGAACGTAGTCTAGTTTCTCCTAGTCAGGTATCACTTCAACATGCCCAACTGGACTCTCTGTCCTCGATAAGTTGGGAGCAAAAGATTACACTTAATTCATCAGACGATAGCTGAGCGGAGGCTTCCCACATGAATCTAAACAATGCTGACTTTTTCGGTCAACTACATATCGACATCGCCCGCAATTCCACTGACGATTTCAATTTGTTCCACGATAGTCGGAAGTGGCAAAACATTCATGGCAATCCGTTTAATGGCCCGATCACTCTGGGCTTTCAATTGGAATCCTTGATTGAAGGCAAGATTGCAGACTATCGCCGACAACACGGCGAGGAAAAATTGATAGCTGAGCAAAAGTTGAACTTCAGCAATTACCAATTTTCCTTTGCCAATGCCATTAAGCCCAATCAGGCAATTGAAGTCGATATCAAGGAATCGGTGTTTAAGCAGGAGCCTTCACTCAGCTTGAGCAACCGAGTTATCGTAAAGGCCGACGGTAAATTGGCTTTGACCGGCTATAAAAGAGAAACCGCCGAACCGCTGTTTTTAGGCGAGCCGGACTTATCTCGTGTTGGCGAATTGAAAATCCAGCCGGACCGTTGTTTTCTCAGCAACGGCTATTTTCTAAAGCGTAAGTTCATGATGACCAGCAATGCCAAGAATTTTCTCTGTGCATCGCTACGGGATCAAACGCAATATTTCGACGAATTGCAAGATAAGGTGATTTTCCCGGAAATGTTTCCGTGCGCTCTGCTATCCAGTGCCTTGCTGGAGAAAGCCTTGAAATGGTTGCACGATTTCGAACGAAATCCTATGGTCTATACTTCGCACAAAATTTGTATCGATAGAGGGTGTTTGGCGCAACTAAGAAGTAACGATGCTGTGCATATTTTGATCAAACCCGCAGAAGAGTGCGTCGCGCACGATTTTGGCGATTTGACCGCCACACCCTTGGAATATGCATGTTACGGTCTCGTCAACAATACGAATGCCATACTGTTTAGAGCATCGATTTCGCTGGTGCCACTCGAGTCAATACGCAAAGCCATGGCATAAGCAACGTGGGAAGCAGCTTAGGAATAAGCAAAAGGGATGAGATGAAATACTTGTTGTTGATGTTGCCGCTGTTGCTAGCGGCTTGCGAAAAGCCCGCTCCACCACCACCGCCGCCAAGGCCGGCGTTGGTGATAACAGTGGGGGAGCGAACGGCGGCGGCACCCATCATATTGGTGGGTGAAATCCGCTCTCGCTACGAAACTGCTCAAGGTTTTCGAATCAACGGCAAAATTATCGAACGCAATGTCGAAACCGGATCAGTGGTGAAGAAAGGTACGTTGCTGGCAAAGTTGGATAGCATGGATACCGCTTTATCGACTCAAGCAGCGCAAGCGGAAGTAAGCGCAGCGGAAGCTGATTTGGCATTGGCTCAGGCCGAACTGGACCGACAACACCAACTGCATGCCAGAAAATTCATTTCCGAGCAGGCTTTGGATATTCAAGAAGCGAAATTTAAGGCCGCAGCAGCTCGGTTAAAGCAGATGCGCGCCCAAGCGGCGGTAACGGGCAACCAGTCACGCTATACCCATCTAGTGGCCGAGCGAGCAGGGGTGGTCACCCAAATTCATGCGGAGCCGGGTCAAGTAGTGGCCGCCGGCGAATCTATCGTTCGGATCGCTGTGCCTGACAATCAGGAAGTAGAAATTGCGGTGCCAGAGTCGCGCATGCAGGGCATCGCTATTAATGTGCCAGCGGAAATCAGGCTATGGGCCAATCCCAATAGCGTCTATCAAGGTAAAGTTAGGCAAGTTGCGCCGTCTGCCGATAATCTCACTCGTACGTTTCAAGTCAGAGTGGTCTTGCTCAAAGCCGATACTTCGGTACGTTTGGGCATGACTGCCGGCGTCCGTTTTTATCATCAAGAAACCAACGACTTTTTATTGCCAACGACCGCAGTCACCCAGCGCGACGGTCAATCTGTAGTGTGGGTGGTAAATGCAGCCAGCGGCGAGGTTCAGCCGAGAGCGGTACAAGCGGGTGCTTTCCGCGAAGACGGGGTTTTGATCGCCGGCGGCCTACAAAAAGGCGAGCAAGTGGTGGTGGCCGGTGTGCAAACTTTGGTGCCAGGGCAAATAGTGCGGGCCACGGAGATGCGGGGCCAACCATGAGAGTAGGCTTCAATCTGTCCGAGTGGTCCTTGCGGCACCCGGCATTGGTTTTGTATGCCATGTTGATGCTGACCTTGGTGGGTATGCTGTCTTATACCAGATTGGGCCAGTCGGAAGATCCGCCCTTCACTTTCAAGTTGATGGTTATCCGCACCGGATGGCCTGGCGCCAGCGCCGAGGAAGTGGAACAACAAGTCACCGATAAGCTGGAGAAAAAACTACAGGAAGTGCCTTGGTTAGACAATTTACGCAGCTATTCCCGACCGGGCGAGTCTTTAATTTTTCTCACTGCCAAGGATTCCACACCGGCCGCACAGGTCCCTGACATCTTTTATCAAGTCCGGAAGAAAATCGGCGATATTGCAAATACCCTGCCCAGCGGTGTCGACGGCCCGAGGTTCAACGATGAATTTGGAGACGTGTACGGAAACTTGTATGCCTTGACTGGCGACGGCTATGACTATGCGCAACTTAAGCTTCACTCGGAAACCTTGCGCGCTGAGTTGCTGAGAGTGAGAGATGTCGCCAAAGTCGATTTTTTCGGCGAGCAGAAACAGCGTATTTATGTCGAATTATCCAATGCGAAATTGGCGACCATCGGCATCGATATCCCCACCCTGCTCCGCACCTTGCAAGCACAGAATTTGGTGACGGGAAGCGGGAGCTTCGATTCTGAAAACGAGCATATGCGAATTGCCGTGACCGGTCGATACGATAGATTGGAAGAATTGCGGGATGTGCGTTTTCGCGCCAATAACAACGAATTTCGGCTGGGCGATGTCGCCAAAGTCAGTCGTGGTTATGAAGATCCGCCTAAGGATAGGGTTCGTTATAAAGGCCATGAAGCGTTGTTGATCGGGGTATCAATGCGCGCTGGCGGGGATATCGTTAAATTGGGTCGTGATCTGGATCAGGCTGTAAAAGTTACCCAAGTCCAACTGCCTGTAGGTTTGGAATTGCATACCGTGTCTTCTCAGCCTGAAGCCGTGCAGCGCTCAGTCAACGAATTTGCTAAATCCCTGACTGAAGCGGTAGTGATTGTGCTGGGCGTTAGTTTGCTGTCTTTGGGCTTGCGGACCGGCATTGTCGTAGCGATCACTATCCCGGTAGTCCTAGCGGTTACTTTTTGGCTGATGCATTTGTTTGGGGTTGGGTTGCATAAAATTTCCCTGGGTGCATTGATTTTGGCCTTGGGCTTACTGGTGGACGATGCCATTATCGCCGTGGAGATGATGGCCTCTAAAATGGAACAGGGCTGGGATCGTACCCGTGCTGCCGCATTTGCCTATACATCCACCGCGATGCCGATGTTGAGCGGCACATTAGTCACTGCGGCTGGCTTTTTACCGATTGCCACCGCAGCATCTTCCACTGGTGAGTACACCCGCTCGATCTTTCAAGTGGTTGTCATAGCCTTATTAGTATCTTGGCTTGCGGCGGTAGTGTTTGTGCCGTATCTGGGCTACCGCTTGCTGCCGGACTTGAGTAAACAGCATGAAGGGGAGTCAGGTTGGACGAAGTTTTGGGCTAAATTTTGGAAAAAACCGCAGTCCGAACAACCTAAGAATCACGCCCAAGATCTTTACCAAACTCCCTTTTATCTGCGCTTTCGAAAATTGGTTGCCGCCTGCGTTATTCACCGTTGGCTGGTGATTTTTTTAACCATAGCCATGTTTGTTTCCGCCATCTTCGGTTTTAAGTTCGTCCAGCAACAGTTTTTTCCAGATTCCACCCGGCCGGAGTTAATCGTCGATTTGCGCTTGGCAGAAGGTGTGTCTTATGCCGCAACCGAAGCCGATGTGAAAAAACTGGAGGCATGGCTGGCGAAACAAAGCGGCATAGATAATTACGTGGCTTACGTCGGCAACGGCAGTCCGCGCTTTTATTTGCCTTTGGATCAACAATTACCGCAACGCAGCTTTGCGCAGTTTGTGATATTGACCAACGGCCCCGCGGAACGAGAACAGCTGCGCGATAAACTAATACACCTATTCGAACAGGATTTTCCGGATATGCGTGGCAGTGTATTACGTTTGGAGAACGGCCCGCCGGTCGGCTTTCCGGTGCAATTCAGAGTCTCCGGGCCGGATTTACTGACACTGCGCACTATCGCTCGTCAGGTGGCGGATGTGATGCGCGCAAACCCTTATCCCTCCAATGTGCAGTTGGATTGGGAAGAACCGGTGAAAGTTGTGCGCGTCAATGTTGAACAATCCAAGGCCAGACTGCTGGGAGTCGCTTCCAACGATATTGCCAATATTATCAATGGCGCCCTGCAAGGCTTGTATGTCACTGAATTTCGCGAAGGTATCGAACGCATCGATTTATTGGTGCGTGGTACGGAAACCGAACGTAAGCATTTATCGCGTCTGCAAAACTTGATGATACCGATCCCCGGCGGGCGCAGTGTGCCCTTGTCGCAAGTCGCCGAATTGGAGTACGGTTTTGAAGAAGGTTTGATTTGGCGGCGGAATCGCGTGCCTACCGTCACTGTAAGAGCAAATTTGTACGGCAATATGCAGGCACCGATGGTGTCGGCGCAGATAGAAGAACAACTGGTCGACATAAAGCGTCAATTACCACCGGGTTACCGGGTGGAGACCGGTGGCGCGGTGGAGGAATCGGCTAAGGGTGGTGATTCTGTCGCGGCAGGCATGCCTCTGTTTTTGCTGACAGTTTTGACGGTATTGATGATTCAGTTACAAAGTTTTTCGCGGATGGCCTTGGTGTTATTAACAGCGCCGCTCGGTTTAATCGGCGTGACTTTGTTTTTATTGATTTTTCAGCAGCCCTTCGGGTTTGTGGCGATGCTGGGTACCATCGCACTTTCCGGAATGATCATGCGCAACTCGGTGATTCTGGTCGATCAAATCGATCAGGACAAACTGGCTGGGCGTTCGGATTTCGATGCCATTGTCGATTCCACGGTGCGCCGGTTCCGGCCTATCGTATTAACGGCTGCTGCTGCGATATTGGCTATGATTCCACTCACACAGAGCGCATTTTTCGGGCCTATGGCGGTAGCCATTATGGGGGGCTTGACTGTCGCCACTGCCTTGACTTTGCTGTTTTTGCCGGCTCTGTATGCCGCCTGGTTTAGAACTGCAGTTTAATGCTTAAGATCAAGATCGGGGTGCTACTGCGGGTATTCGCTATTCAGGTTCCCGCCCCCCGGCGTGAGCAGGGGAAAAGCTTTGCGGGAACAATTTCTTAAAGGCTAGCCAAGTTCTATTTGTATTTTTCAGGCTAAGAAATTACGGATGGTGGTGTTCAATTTTTATTAAAGTGATAAACGTCGCCAAATTTGCCTTTTAAGGTCATGGATTTATCGGTTTTTTCCTGCAATGCAAAGATGTCGAATTTATCCGGTCTACCCAACATGGCAATTTTTAATTTACCGCCTTCTATTTCGTAAGCGACTGGCGATTGGTCATAGAAAGTACCTTCGCGCGGGATGTGGGTGATGGTGACTTTACCGTCCTTAAAGGTCCAGGTATCTTCGCGCTTGATCGTTTCTGTGGCGGTAACCGACTTTTTGGTATATTCCAATTTCCAAGTGCCTTGTACTTCTTCATTGGATTGCAGTGGAATGTCCGCAAAACTCAGGCCGGATAATGCCGATAAGCCGAGTAAAACAGCGGTTAATTTTATTTTTTTCATAGTGCTCTCCCGTTTGTAAATAACAAGAGAATCATTCTACGCTCTGGTAGTAGTAAAGTATCTTTAAATTACTGTGGTAAATCGGTAAGGCTTAAATAGCGGTTATTCGAAGGCGGTGATTACCTCGCTTTCCAACTTGCCGGCTTCTATCCACGCGTTTACCGCTGGGCAGGCCAGTACTCTGTCCACATAGGCTTGGGCCTCTTTATTAGTTTCCAGTTGATAGCTATAAAATCGTATGGCGACAGGTGCAAACATCGCATCCACAATCGTAAACCGGCCAAATAACCACGGCCCGTCGTGGCGGTGGCGTTGCAGGCATTGTTGCCAAATTTCACCGATACGCTCGATGTCTGGATGCACCGCCTCCGGTAAGGGTTTGGCTGACGGTGTTCGTTTGCAATTCATACCGCAATAGGTGCGCAGTGCAGTAAAGCCGGAATGCATTTCAGCTGCCAGGGCACGGGCCACCGCGCGCTCGGCAAAGTCGTCCGGCCAGCCTTGAGTTTGCGGAAAGCGTTCCGCCAGATACTCCAGAATGGCTAGCGAATCCCAAACTTTAAGCTCGCCATCCAACAACACCGGTACCTTGCCGGTGGGCGAGTATTGCAGCAACTTGTCTTTCGAATCTTCACGATATAACGGAATTCTGATTTCTGTGAAATCAATGTCGTGATATTTCAAAAATAGCCAAGGCCGCAGTGACCAGGAGGAATAGTTTTTGTTACCGATGACTAATGACAGACTCATAGGCTGAAACTCCATTGCGTAACGAGGAAACGACTGAGCCAAAAATATTGCAGAACAGCTTTAGCCGCTGACTATAGCCATATTCAGTCGTCGGCTTCAATCCCTTCTTAACTTCTCGGTTTGGATTAGCCAAAGCCGCCAAGAAATCTAGTCTATGCTTCCTAAGCATCTGGGACGCCGGATTTTCATCTAGGCTACTGCAAAGCGTTGTTGCAGGGCAATGCTGCTTGTTAATCCAGACCAAGGGTTTTCTCTGGCGGTTTGCTTAGATGTTTCGGCCCATCAGTCAGGCCGTTTTCAAACAAAACATAGGAGAGCTTATGAAGCCTATATCCATCGGAGGCGTTTGCCTTGTTTCGCTATTTTTTAGTAATGCGCTGCAAGCACAGGATGTTTGGCAGAAAATCAATGTCCAGCCCGGTCAATACTCGGTGAAGTTGGGCGATAAACAACGGATGATTACTCCAAGTTGTGCGTTTGGGCAGCCGTATTCGTTTTATATCAAACCGGGCAAGGTTGACAGAGTCGTGATGTACTTTAACGGCGGCGGTGCCTGTTGGGACTTTGGCACGTGTGCGATCCAGCCAAATCAGGCTCCCGTTTATGTGCCTACAGCCGATGCGGCCAACAACCCTAATGAGATGCAGGGCCTCTTGAACATGGAAGACCCCGATAATCCCTACAAAAATTGGACCGCAGTGTTCTTGCCTTATTGTACAGGCGATGTGTTTACCGGCTCCAAGCAGTCAGTTTATGAAAATCCCTTAGACCCCAGTAGTCCGCTGGCTATACAGCACCGCGGGTTCGATAATTTTGCGTATGTACTGAATTATTTAAAACAGCAACGCCGCAATTTATTTGGGTGGAACAAAGGCGATTTTCAGCCGGCTAAAATATTGGTAGCAGGTTCCAGTGCCGGTTCCTATGGAGCGGCTTTGAATTATCCTTGGATTAAGAGAGTGCTGGGCAAGGAAGCCAAGGTATCATTCGTCAGTGACGGCGGTGCGGGTGTAATTACCGATGGCTTTATAAGTACTGCCTTGTTTGGGGCCAGTTCCAGTTGGTACATTGATCAAAATTTACACCCAATATTTAGCCGATTGGCGCCGGTGGATGCTGCGGACTTCCTGCCCAAGGTTATGGGGACATTAGCCAATCGTTACGAAGGGGAGAAGTTTGGTCAGTACACTAATGCTTACGACGCGGTGCAGACCTTGTTTTTGAATATCATGGAAGTTAGCGATGGCACCAGACCACCGCAAGCGCTCTACGATTTATCCAACCTGCCGGTCTGGAGTGCGAGAATGCTGCAGATTACCGGCGGATTGACGCAGGCTTTTCCCAGAAACTACCGGCGCTATGTCGATCCTGGCTGCAACCATACGGTGTTACGTTTTGAGGAGTTCTATACTTCCAGCTTGACCACAAGGACAGGACTAAATCTCAGCTTCCTTGATTGGCTAACAGGTATGACCGGTCGCGACAAGGACGATTGGAAAAATCTCAGCTGTACCCCCGGGATAAGTTGTGGAGAGGAAAACTTATCCCCAGAGTTAATTCAACAAACCATAGGGACCTGCCTGAAGCGCAGTTTTGGACCATAACTGCCGATCTGTTCCCGGTTAAGCCGACCGGGAATATTTTTTAACCACAATCCTCGCCTATATCTTCAAACCAAATTCGTGGCGACTGGGCAATAAAACGGCCCATCAAATCGATACAAGCAGCGTCGTTTAATTCCAAGATTTTAACACCCGCGTCGCTCAGCCAGTCCAGATGCCCCGCAAAGTTGACCGATTCACCGACCACCACCGTGCCAATATTGAACTGCCGAATCAAGCCCGAGCAATACCAGCAAGGTGCCAAAGTTGTTACCAGGATTTTGTCGCCGTAACTGGTTTGCCGGCCTGCTTTGCGAAACGCATCAGTCTCGCCGTGCACGGACGGGTCATTGTCTTGCACGCGGCGATTGCGGCCCTGGCCCAGCAACTTGCCATTGGCATCGAATAAAGCCGCGCCGACCGGTACACCACCTTCGTCGAAACCGGCTTGAGCTTCGGCAAATGCCACGGCGAGCATCTCGTGATAGTTCATCGCAAATCCTAAAGTCACTAAGTATGTAAAAAATTACCTGATTACGTATGTCTTTCAGCCGAATGGATGGCCCTTCAAATAGCCGTCATACCGGCACGGATTGCCGGTATCCAGTGCCACGGATGGCAAGCTTCGAGTCATCCATGCAGCCTGGATTCGCCGCGCGGGCAATCCACTTGTGCCCCAGAGGGTATGCCGGAATGACGCATTGAACAAGGGTAGTCATGTAATCTGACAAAGTAGAATTAGGGCCTTAAACTAAGCTCCCTCCACTGATGGAGAGGGTTGGGGTGAGAAGAATCAAACCAGGCGAATTACCTGTCTTCTTCCTTTAATTCTAATCTTCTGTTTTATGTGATTGGGATTAGCGCGACGGAGTAATTCATCCTAAACACTACGCCCAATACGCCAATACAATTCCAACAAACACTGCCAGACCGAACCAGTTATTGTTCAAAAATGCTTTGAAACAACTGGGTTTATCGAAATGAAAAATCAGTTTTTGCTGGTAAATCGCCAAACCGGCAGCGACCGCCAAACCGGCGTAATACGGCCAACTCAGTTGTTGCATCGCTCCTACCGTTATCAGCAAGCCCATAATCACAACTTGCAGACCGGCGGTAATTTCCCGCACCCGCTTGCCGAATAGAATCGCGGTGGATTTCACACCGATCTTCAAATCATCGTCGATGTCCACCATCGCATACATGGTGTCGTACACCAGCGCCCACAACAGTACCGCCAAGTACAAAATCCAGCCGACTGCTGGAATTTCGTTGGTTTGCGCGGCAAACGCCATCGGCACCGCAAAGCCGAATGCCGCACCCAGATAAGCCTGCGGTAGATGAGTAAAACGTTTCATGAACGGATAACTAGCCGCCAAAAAAGCACCGATGAACGATAAGGCTATGGTGTACCAGTTCATCAGCAACACCAATCCGAACGCCGTCAGACACAGCACCGCAAACACAATCAAGGCTTCCTTCGGTGTCACCTTGCCTGCCGCAATCGGCCGCAGCTTGGTTCTATCGACATGCGGATCGAAATCCTTGTCGGCATAATCGTTGATCACGCAACCCGCCGCGCGCATCAACACTACGCCCAGCGTGAACACAATCAACACCAATAGATCCGGCTTGCCGTTACCGGCTATCCACAAGGCCCACAATGTAGGCCAGAGCAGGATGAAAATACCGATGGGTTTGTCGAAGCGGGCCAGGAGCCAATACTGGTGGAGGCGGTCTTTTAAGTTAGTCATTCAAAGTGCGATTCATTATTAGGGGTGACTAGCCGCAGTGTTGGCAAGCAGCAAAGGTAAGACGATTGTTCCCAATCTTACTGGGCCAATGCAGATCACGATTCTACGGATTCGTTGGGCCAGCGTTGTTTTTGCCACTTCTTGAAATCGAATTTTTCTAGTTTAATCAGCATGATAAACCGCTTGGCATCAACCATGCCCAAGTTTGAAAAAATGGATTCGAATCCGCTATCGATGATTTCGGCGTCAGTTTTCATGAATTGCCTCCCGCATAAATGAATGTCACCGGATTAAACCAAATCATCCAAATCCACATTCAATATTTCGGCTATTTTTTTTCAGTACGGCGACGGTTCCGGTTCGCTTCCCGCTTTCGATTTGCGCGATACTGGCTTGGGCCATATTGCAGCTCTCGGTCAGCCCCGACTGAGTCAGGCCGCGATGTTCGCGCCATACTTTGATTTTATTCTCGCCGTTCAACAGCCGATTTACGATTACGGCAGAAACCAGTTCGTCGTCGCTGGCCAGCGCTTGGTCATAGGCCGTGATGTCATCCAGCAATTCCGCTTTTTCCAACAGTTTTTCGTAGTCGGCGAGGGGCACAACCGCCTATTGTTCTTGGCCGTTTTGTTCGATAAATTGCACGCTCATCTTTAACTCCACAGCTGATTTACCTGCATTTCAATTATCGGCAAATGGTTTATTTGTTGCCTCGAAACTTCTTAAGTTTCCAAACGAATTTTGCCCGTCGCATATTGATGGACTAGTGAAGAAATCAATGTTTGGTAAGGAATACCAACGTCTTGAGCGCGGTTTTTAATTAACGTCACATCGCCCAAGCTAAGGCGAATCGTGACATTTTTCGATTTTGACAAGTATTCTTTAGCCGCTTGTTTGGCCAACGCAATTTCTTCATCAGCGTTGACGCTGCGTATCAGTTGGTTATTTTCCAACGCATTTAATATAGACATTTCTTCGTTATCAAACATGGTTTTCCCCTTTGTAACGTTCTTTGGCTTTGCGACTTGGAATAATGGTTTTAAGAAAGATGCCATCTTCGTTTTGAATAAACGGCACTAAATAAACATAATCAAGCGCCTCAACTACATAGATTTTTTGGCGGGGATACTTAGCTTGATCGAGATGGTCAAACACATCCAGTATCTTTCCGGCATTGATGGCCGCGATAATTTCTTCAAAGCCAATACCTCGACTTTGCTTGAGTAATTCATTTTTCTCGTGACCAAATGAAATCATAGAACGCCAGTCTTATACATACATTGTATTGTCGGCATGGCCTAGTTGCCAGTTTTTTCTCTAATGGTCTGAATAATCGCCGTAGTCGAATGCCCCTCGATAAACGACAAAATCTTCACCTCACCGCCGTTGGCTAGCACGCTTTCGTGGCCGGCGATGCTGCTGATGTCGGTGTAGTCGCCGCCTTTGACCAGGATGTCGGGCAGTAATTGGTCGATGACTTCCTTAGGGGTGTCTTGTTCGAATTCCACCACCCAATCCACGCATTCCAGCGCGGCCAGCATTTCCATCCTATGATCCAGTTTGTTTACCGGGCGCTCCGGGCCTTTCAGGCGCTGCACCGAGGCATCGCTGTTGACTAATACTACCAGGCGGTCGCCTAGGGTTTTGGCTTGTTGCAAGTAGCGGACGTGGCCGGGATGCAGAATGTCGAAACAGCCATTGGTGGCGACGATTTTCTCGCCGTTTTGCTTGGCGGCTGCGCGCTCGGCCAGTAAGTCCGCCAAGCTGCAGACGCCTTTGTGATGGGCGCGCGGCCCTTGCAAGGCGGCATGCAATTCGTCGGTATTCACCGTGGCGGTGCCCATTTTACCGACCACGATACCGGCGCCAATGTTGGCGAGCTGTGTGGCTTCGGCCAGCGATTTTTTCGAGGCCAAGCTTGCCGCTAGTACGGAAATGACGGTGTCGCCGGCGCCGGTAACGTCGAATACTTCGCGGGCGTGAGTGGGTAGATGCAAGGGGGCTTCGAGTTTACTGAGTAAAGTCATGCCATTTTCGCCACGGGTGACCAGCAAGGCTTGCAGCTCCAGCTCGCTCAGCAAATTCATGCCGCGCTCGACGATTTGCTGTTGGTCGGCGCAGCGGCCAACCACCGCTTCAAACTCGCTGAGGTTGGGGGTAATCAGCGTGGCTTGCTTATAAATCGAAAAATCACTGCCTTTCGGATCGACCAAGACCGGTTTGTTCAGTTGTTTGGCCAGGCGGATGAATTGCTGGACTTGGCTCAAGGTGCCTTTGCCGTAATCGGACAACACTATCACTTGCGATTGCATCATTTCCGCGTGATACAAATGCAATAGCGCATCGCTATCGACTTGCTGAAAGCCGTCTTCAAAATCCAGCCTGATCAATTGTTGATGGCGACTCATCACCCGCAATTTGGTGATAGTCGGATAACCCGGCACCGGCTGAAACAGACACAAAACCTTGGCTTGTTGCAGCAATTGCTTCAGAGCGGTCGCTGCTTCGTCTTCGCCGGTAAAACCCAGCAAGGACACTTTTGCGCCCAGCGCGGCGATGTTTAAAGCCACGTTGCCCGCACCGCCGGCGCGTTGTTCGTCTTGTTTGACGTGCACCACCGGCACCGGCGCTTCCGGGGAAATTCGTGAGGTGGCACCGTGCCAGTAACGGTCCAGCATCAGGTCGCCGACCACCAGCACGCGGGCGGTTGAATAGTTGGGTAATTGCATGGCTTTGGGAGCTTATCCGTGATTCGAAGGGTGCTATTATAGCCGCAACCCGTCATGATTAAGGTGCAAACCATGAGCGTCAAAATCTATCACAACCCGCGTTGCGGCAAATCCCGCGACACCTTAAAACTCCTGGAAGCGCAAGGCGTCACTCCGGAAGTGGTTGAATATCTGAAATCCCCGCCTACTGCCGTTGAACTGCAAGACATCCTCAGCAAGCTAAACATTAAACCGCGCGAATTGATGCGGACCAAGGAACCGGAATATAAGGAAAACGGCCTGGATGATAAATCCTTAAGCGATGCGGATCTGATTGAAGCGATGATCAGAGTCCCCAAATTAATCGAACGGCCTATCGTCTTGAAAGATGGCAAAGCCGCCATCGGCAGGCCGCCGGAAAACGTGTTGGCGATACTCTAATGTCGAAAATCCTGATCCTGTATTACAGCCGCGACGGCAGCACCGCGCGCATGGCGCAGCAAATAGGCCGAGGCGTGGAGTCGGTGACCGGTGCGGAAGCGGTGTTGCGCACGGTGCCGGAGGTGTCGGCGGTCTGCGAGAAAATCGCCGACAGCATTCCCGATGCCGGCGCGCCTTATGCGACTTTGCAAGACCTGGAAACCTGCGACGGCTTGGCACTGGGCAGCCCGACCCATTTCGGCAACATGGCGGCTTCGTTAAAACACTTTCTGGATGGCACGACGGCACTTTGGTTCTCCGGCGCGTTGTCCGGCAAGCCGGCCGGCGTGTTTACTTCCACCGGCAGCATGCACGGCGGTCAGGAAACCACGCTCTTATCCATGATGCTGCCTTTGATGCATCACGGCATGTTGTTGATGAGCCTACCGTGTAACGAAATCGCGCTGCGCGAAACGGTTAGTGGCGGGACACCTTATGGGCCAAGCCACGTTGCCGATACTGACTCCGAACTGACCGAGCATGAAAAACGCTTGTGCTGGCTGCTAGGCGAGCGGCTGGCCAAAACGGCGTTGGCGTTGCGAAGCAATTGATACGGTGGGCTTAGTTATAAACCTCGTTTAAATTAAGCCGCGATAAACATCAGAGCGGTTTCATGGCAATGGCCTTGGACTTATTGCCCTGCCGTTGACAAAGTCCATAAATAGACTTATTTTAATAAAAAGTTTAAATAAGTAGTTTGGAGGGCTTATGTTATCAACCGCTCAGGTGCAGTTACCGGCAGATAGCGCGATGGTAGCCGGCGCTGCGTTACGGACTTTTTTCAATATCGCCGACGTCTGGCGGCTGAATGTCGAACAGGCCATGGTTTTACTGGGGCTGGATTCGCGTAGCACCTATTTTAAATGGAAGAAAAATCCGGAAACGGCGAGTCTCAATACCGATAAATTGGAAAGGCTGTCGTATATTTTCGGTATTTATAAAGCCTTGCAGATTTTACTACCCAAGCCGGAGGCGGCGGACGGCTGGTTGCATAAACCCAATCAGGCGGCGCTGTTTTCCGGGCAAACGGCGTTGCAGCGTATGCTGTCCGGGCGGGTAGCGGATTTGTATGTGGTGCGCCAATATTTGGATGCACAGTGCGGTTGGGCCTAATGACGCATCCAAAAATCAGCAGAGTAAACTGGCGACCGTGTTGGCGACTGGTGCCCAGCCGATTTCCGCCTACCGGTTTGTTCGACCGGGTAGCCGACCCGGCTGACCTGGATGTAGTGTTTGCTATTGAAGCGCTGACTAACCAGCGCTTGCGCGACCAAGCCGGCGAAATTAGTTTGGTCGCGGCGGCGGATCGTATCTCCGGGCCGGGGACTACCCCAATCATGGCGGCCTTCACTCATCTTAATCCGGACGGTAGTCGGTTTTGCGATGGCAGTTACGGCGTCTATTACGCTGCCAAAGACATCGATACCGCGATTGCCGAGACCTGCTTTCACCGCAGCCGCTTTATGGCTGCGACGCATCAGGCTCCCATTGAAATAGATATGCGCAGCTATGCCGCCGATCTGGCTGCCGATCTGCACGATATTCGTGGCCAACAAGCCGAAATGCCTGATATTTACGATGCCGACACCGGCAATTATGCAGCCGCGCAAGCGTTAGCCCGGGAGTTGCGCGCGGCTGGCGCGGAGGGCATCGTCTATTCCAGCGTGCGGGCGGCGGGCGGCGAATGTGTGGGGGTGTTTAAACCGCGCTTGCTGGCGCCGGCCAAGCAAGGCGCGCATTATGGCTATGTGTGGGACGGCAAACAAATCAGCGCGGTGTATAAAAAAGAACTTTACCATCCCACCGTTTAACGGATAGCCATGCTCGATTTGCCAGTACCCAGTCCGGAAAGCGATTTCTACGCACCGCATATCCAGTTGCTCTTGGACAGCTATCTGCGGTTACTGGGCAAGCCTTTAATGGCAGGATCTAGCGCTTTGTCGCTAGGCCAGCAAGTCTACGAAGCCGATTTTGCCTTGCTGTCTCATAATACCGCTGCGGATCCTGTATTCAATTACGCCAACCGAACCGCGCAGGATTTATTTGAGCTATCGTGGCCGGAGTTTATCGGCATGCCCTCGCGCTTCTCCGCAGAGCCGGTTAACCGCGAAGAGCGCGAACGCTTGCTGCATCAAGTCGCCGGCCAGGGTTATATCGACAATTACACTGGGGTGCGTATCGCCAAATCCGGCAAGCGCTTTTTGATAGAGCGAGCGGTGGTTTGGAATGTCTACGATAGCGGGCAACGCTATGTTGGCCAGGCAGCTTGTTTTAGCGACTGGCGCTTGTTACCCTGACCGTACAAGTTCCCATCCACTCACTGTCTGCGAGAAATTTATGCTGAAAATATTGTTAAAACGTGGCGGCCGCTTATGCTGCGGATTGTTGCTAACATTGGCCGGCTCGGCGCAGGCCGATGAAGTGGGTTGCGTAACTACGGCCTGGAAACTGATAGGCGCCAATCATAAGGTCTGCGTCGATGCGTTCGAAGATCCGAAAATCCCCAACGTGATTTGTCATATCAGTCAGGCCAGATCCGGCGGGATTTCCGGCGGCTTGGGGCTGTCGGAAGATCCATCTGAGTTTTCCTTGGCTTGTCGGCAAATCGGCCCGATAACATTGCCGGCCAAATTGGGCGCGGAAGAAACCGTATTTTCCGAAAGCACCTCGCTGTTTTTCAAGTCCACCAACATTACCCGGTTGTGGGATGCCAAGCACAACACTTTGGTTTACTTGGCCATTAGCCGCAGAGTGATCGAAGGCGCGCCAGCCAATAGCGTGTCTACTGTGCCGGTGATGCCTTGGGGGCGATAAGCCATCTGATTCCAACCCCAGAACAGACGAACGGTTCGGGTCAGTTTAGTACTAAATAACCCAGCACTTACCCTGCTTGGCTGCTAGCTACTCTGATTAACGCGATCCGTTGTCCGAGGCCTGATCGGCATCGGGTTTGATCCATTTCAACAGTGCCTCGTAAAGTGTGGCCGGCAGAATCGGTTTGCCGATGAAGTCGTTCATCCCAGCGGATAAGCAGTGTTGATGATCGCCGTTCATCACGTTAGCGGTCATCGCAATGACGGGGATGTCGCGGCAAGCCGGGATTTGCCTTAACAGCCGGGTGGCTTGATAGCCGTCCATCACCGGCATTTGCACATCCATCAGCACGCAGTCGTAGTTGTTACGCCGTAATTTAGCCAAGGCCAGTTCGCCGTTTTCGGCAATATCCACCTGTAATTGTGCTTGTTCCAAAAGGTCGATGGCGACTATCCGATTGATCTCGTTGTCTTCCACCAGTAGCAACCTTCTCCCGTTCAGCCGCGCTAATTTACCAACATCTATGGTGCGGTGTCGGCGAATTTGGAAGTTGCGAATAGTGTTTAGATCGGTAGCCCCCAGCAACACGTTAAAGGTAAAGGTGGAACCTATGCCCGGCTTGCTGCTGACTTCGATACTCCCGCCCATCTGCTCTATCAACTGTTTGGATATGATCAAGCCCAAGCCGGTACCACCGTAGTTGCGGGTCACGCTGTTGTCGCCTTGGCTGAAGGCCTGAAACAATTTGGTTTGCTGTTCGGCGGTGATACCGATGCCGGTGTCGCTGATTGCGAATTGCAGACGCACCCAATGTGCATCTCGGCTGACTTCGCTGAGACTGACTTTTATCTCACCGTGCTCGGTAAACTTGATCGCGTTGCCGATCAGATTGATCAAAATCTGCCGCAGCCGCTGCGGGTCGCCAATTACCGCATGATAGTCGGGTCCGGTCCAAGGCCTGATGAGTTGAATTCCCTTATTGGCACTGAGTTGCAACATGGTGGAAAACACATGCTCCAGCATTTCCTCAAGCAGGAAAGGGATAGTTTCCATCTGCATCTTGCCGGCTTCCATTTTGGAGAAATCCAGAATATCCCCGATTAGCGTCATCAAAGAATGTGCTGACGACTCCACCCGTTTCAGATATTCGCGCTGCTTAAAGCTAAGTTCGCTATTCAGGCACAACTCCACCAAACCGACTATCGCGTTCATCGGCGTGCGGATTTCGTGGCTCATGTTGGCCAGGAACTGCCCCTTGGCCTGGTTGGCGGACTCCGCGTCTTGCTTGGCTAATTCAAGCTCCTGGGTGCGGCTAAGCACCTGGCTTTCCAAATCCGTCTCGTGCGCCTGGATTTGCGCCAACATATTATTGAAGGCTTCGGCTAAATCGCTGATTTCGTCGTTACCGAAATAATCGGAGCGCCGGCTGTAATCCTGATCTTTCTCAATTTGCCGCGCGGTATTGGCCAATTTAAGCAAAGGACCTAAAAACGAACGCTGCAAGCGCTGCACATACAAGGCCACGACGCTCAGAGCGATCAAGATAATACCGGTGTTAATCAGTGTATTGAACAGCAGGGAGTGATAAGAGCGTTTCAGATCGGCCACCAAGGTAATGTGGCCGACGATTTGATTATTTTTATGCAAAATTGGCTGAGTGATCTGCCGGGTTTTCGATAGCCAGGTTGGCCACCAGCCGTGCCAATTGGTCGCCGGCTTTTCATAGCTGACTAGCGTGACGCCACTGGGGGTTTGGATTTGCCCGGCGATGATGTCCGGATCGTGGGCCAGGGCATCCAGCACTTCCTGGGCGGTTTGATTATCGTCGAACAATAAGGCAAAACTGCTGTTTTGGCCGATCATATTGGCGGTCAAGGTTAGTTTTTGGCCGATGGTTTGCTGCAAAGCCGAGTATTCCCGAATCGACAAGGAAACTGTCGCCACCATTAGGCTTAACATCACCATCACTCGCAGGATTCTACCCAGCTTGCGGCTAATCGAAATACGAGGAGCTGTAGACGCTGTCATTCTATTATTTCGGCCATCCGCAGTAATTTCGAACTCAGCTTCAGATCGGCCGATTTCACAGCGGCTAAATTTACCACCAGTTTCAGTCTGTTGTCGCGCAGTGTAAATTGCACCATACCACCGCTGTTAGCGAAATTTTCCACATCGCCGACGAGTAACACATGATGTTGTCTGGCTTGTTCGGTTAATACTGGTGTTAACCCAGCCAAGTCGCTGAGAAACAAAATACTGCATTGGGCAATATCGGGTGTGTCGGACAGAGTAACATGGACTGCATTGCCGTTGATTTGCTGGCCTTCCAACACAGGCAAATAGGCGCGTAACAAACTGTGACCTTGCAGGCAAATTGTCACCGGGGCAGCATTAGGCCATTGCGCCAACTCGGCAAAATGAAACAGATAGGCGGTCTTTAATTGAAACTCGCGGCTTTGGCTAGGGCTATCCGCCGCGCGCGCAGTACCGGCGTACCAAACGCAGATGCTGAGTAGCAAAAGTGTGAGCAGACGCATTGGCGTAATCAACCGTCTTAAAAATGCCAGGATATTTGCGCCAGATAACCGCGTTGAATCTGACTGGCGATGGGTATGTAAAGCACGTCACTGAATTCAGGATGCTGGTCATCCAATAGATTTTGCCCGCTTATTGATAACTCCAGATTTTTATGGGGATGCCAGCCCAGTCGCAAGTCCAGCGAGATATAGGCCGGGATGCTGCGTCTATCGATATACACTTCATCGACGTACCGCGCCCAAGCGTCGAACTCAATTTCGCTGGTCAGGTTAAACAAGGAGCGGAGCGAAACATTGTGCTGCGGGTTGAAATGTTCTTCGGTGAGCGGATCGCGAAACCAGGGCTCGTTTTTATCGTAGTTGACCGAGAACCGGTTGGCGCTGTAAGAGGCTTGTAGCCGCCAGTCGTGGCTTACCCGGTAATTGACCGACAGTTCCAAACCGTAACTGTCAACTTGCCGGTAATTAGCCACCGTGGCTTGCTTGATGTTGCCGAATATCGGGTCGTTATAGGTGACGCCGGTAAATTTAGTGCCCTGCATCCGGTCGTAGATGTTGTAAAACACGGCGCTATCGATATCCAGGTTATTAAATATCTGCCAGCGCCACCCCAATTCGTAGGCCACGAGATTTTCGGTCAGCATATCTGGATTGGCTTTCGCTTCGAAAAACCGGTTGGTCTCCGGTATTTGTTTGAACAACCGTATGCTGTGTTGCGCTCGATTCGGCAAGACCACTGCCCGCGAGACTGCCGCCCACAGGCTATGGTGTTTGTGGGGTGTCCACAGCAGGCGGGCGTTGGGTTCGGTTTCCCAGCCGGTGTAAGTGAAATGCTCCACCCGGTTACCCAGCGTCAGTTTAAGGTCATCGGTTAAGTCGATTTGATCTTGTAAGAACACCCCGACATTGTGTTGAGTGAATTGATCCGGTTCAAAACCCAGGGTCAGCGTATTGTCAAAGCTGTCGTTGATGTTTTGGTAGTTCAAGCCCCACATCAATTTGTGATTGTCGATAGCGGGCAGGGTGTGTTGAAAATCCAGATCGTAATGCGAGCGGCTCATCCGATTGACCGCCAATTGCCATTCGGTTTGAGTAAACGCCATGTTCAGCCGCCAATCGTGGCCGCTATCGGTACGATGCGACCAGTTGCCTTGTAAACTGCCGGTCACGCCTTCTCTGCCAAAATCGTCGTTCTGCCATAAGGGTGGGGTTGTCGAGGTTTTGCCAATGTAGTAGCCGCCCAACCGATAACGGGATACATTGGCCTCCACCATTAATTTGTCTTGGCTGCTGAGCTGGCTATCCAAGCGAAAATTAGCGGTTTCGGTATCGCCGGTGTCATGGGTATCCTGCTTGCCGGCCAAGTCGATGCTGGCGTCGCGCACCATCGCACTGATAGTGCCGCGCAGAAAAGTGGATTCCGACAATTTTTTGCCGTAACGAATGCCGCCGAAACCGCGTTCTTCGGTGCCGCCGCCACCACTAATCAAACCGCCTTGCGTATCGCGCGCCGACCGGGTGATGATATTGATGGTGCCGTTCACAGCATTGGCGCCCCATAAACTGCCGCTGGGGCCGCGCAGCACTTCAATGCGCTCAATGTCCGGCAGCGACGGATTTTGCTGGCCCCAATACACGCCGCTGATCAGCGGATCGTAGATGCTGCGGCCGTCTATCATCACCTGCAACTTGTTGGCATACAAATCGTTAAATCCGCGCGCGCTCACTGCCCAGTTCCAGGCATTGATTTTGGCGACGTTCATGCCGGGCACCATGCGTAACACTTCCGGCAAACTGGTCGCGCCGGAGCGGCGGATGTCTTCCGAGGTAATGACAAATGCCGCAGCCGGGCTGTCCTTCACCGTTTGTTCCTGTCGCGCCAGACTGGATACTTCCAACTCGGTCAGTTCCTCCCAACTTAGCGGCAGTAATTCATTGGTCGCTTCGATGTCTGCCGGGTTTCCTTGGGCCAGCGCGTTCATATGCACCAGGCAAATTGCGCTGCATAGATAGGCAAATTTACGCAGATAACGGGTAATAGGCATGACATTTAGGGGCTTGGAGAGGCAAGGTTTCTGCCATTATAAAAGCCTTGAGCGTTAACTGGGCAAATCAGTTGATAAGGTTTGGTATGAAGCGGGCGATATTGCAAGTTCCCCAGCACACACCCGGAGCGGGAAATTTCCACTTGAGCCTCAGCATTGACGAACCACGATGGGCCTGTTTTTACAGTAAAGCTGCCAAGGCTGCGCATTCCTCGCTATTCAGTTGAAACTCGAAAATAGCCAAATCCTCACGGATATGTTCGGCGGATGTGGTACCGGTTAAAGGCACGATGCCAATCTGAGTTAAATAGCGGAAGAATATCTGCGCCGGGCCGCGTTGGTATTTATCCGCCAGTGCTTTCACAGTCCCGTCCGCTAATATTTTGGGGTTGGCGGTTAGGGTCCAGAAGCTTTGATAAGCGATTTGCTGCTGCCGGCAAAACGCCCGCAGCTGTTTATCGTAGCCAGTATCGGCATAAAAGCGGTTCTGCAATACAGCGGGTTTCACCGTCGCTTTTTCATACAAGAATTCGAACAAGCCGGGATCGTAACAATTGCTAATGCCCAGTTGCTTGGCACCGCCGCTGTGCTGGATGACTTCCAACGCTTGCCAAACTTCCAGCAACTGTCTGCGATCCGCCAGCGGCGAATGCAGCACCAAGCCATCCAGATAATCGGTTTGCAGATTTTTTAATGATACTTGGAAGGACTGCGCGACTTGCTCGGTCAAGCTGGCCTTGGCGTCGTAAGGGATACGCAGCGGATCGTGACCGTTCAAGGGCGTGAACTTGGTTTGCAAGTAAAGATCGGAGCGCTGCAAGCCCAATCCGCGGCAAGCCGCCAACACACCTTCGCCCACTCCGGCTTCGTGATAATGCTTGGGCTGGCACGCGGTGTCTATACCCCGAAACCCCAGGGTAATCGCCTGCTTCACTAGTGCAGCGGTGCGCTCCTGCTTCCAGGCCGTCCCGTAAATAATACCCGGCATACGGACCCCAGCGGCAGAGAGAATAAAGTCGTTATCGCTCATGACAGCTCCCTAAAAGCCTTGATCTTCGATGATCAACGCCCGGGCGTCAATCGCCTGGACCACTAAAATTTGGGATTGCCGAGTGAAGATTTTGGGGGACGAATGAAAAATTTGGGGTGCGTGCTTGATTTTGGCGGCTGATTTCAGCCATAAGCTGATCATCACGCTTATTAATTCATTGGACGGTGGTGGTCTAAGAACAGTCGTGCAACGTTAAGGGAAACTTGCATTGAAACCGATTTCAATCCCGTAAGGTTGTATAAGGCATGAAGATAGGTGTGGTTTCAGGTTAACATTGCACTGTCAATCATGACCTTTCTGCCCTTGTTAGAATAATTCAATATTGTCATCGTCTATCACTACTTCTTTAGCAGGCCCCGTAGTATGTCTGGCAATGAAAGTTTCAACGAGGTTTTGTTGCTTTCCCGTAACCGTCTTGAGATTGAGGAAAACATTGGAGAGGGAATTAGCAATAAAGGTGCTGGCATCAATGCGCTTAGCTGCTTCTTCGATTGCCGATTCAATTCGATTAAGAAGATACTTTTCTTGATCGTCATCTAGCGCCATTCTCAATAAGTCGAGATTCAAATCACGCATCATCTGGTGCATGACCTTCGCGCTGTCCTCCTGATTCGTCATCAAGGTTTTTGCCAAATAATAGAGGTCGGTTCTTATCCTGCCAAAGGAACGTAGCAGATCTTCACTTTGCTGCATGAGAGCTAGCTCTGTTTGTAAGGCATGGACTTTTGCCTCCATGCCTTGAAGGAAGACAGGCAAAATATCTTTTGTACGACCGTACCGCTCCATATCCTCAATTGGCATATTTCTAACCAACAGACATATACCCGGGTAGTTCACTATTGTGCGCGAACCAAAATCGATAATGCGGGTCTCTTTCTCCGCCATTTCAATCATTTCTTTCTCCAGCGGACTGATATTGCCATCGGTGGCAAACCAGTGTGACTCGCTCTCATCCGCTAGTAAAAGGCAGCAATTCAATCCGAATTGGCCGGTTGCCAGAAAAAAACCTTGGGCAAGGGTTTCATAGTTATTGTAAGAAAATATCTTCGTCATGAAGTCCATGGCTACGCCCAACTCACTGGTTCCAGTCATGGCAGTAAGAGCAGTTTTTTCTGCTAGCTTATACCGCTCCTCCAGCGACGCCTTCTTCTCTAGATATTTGATGAGCACTCTGACCTTTGCCATCAGATGCTCTGGATCAAAAGGCTTGACTAAGTAATCATCTGCTCCGGCTTCGTATCCTTGCATTCTTTCCCTGAGAGAGCTATGTGAAGATATGAAAACCACCGGAACATCCGACGTTTTAGGGCTTTCTCGTAACTGATGGCATACTTCATATCCACTCAATCCAGGCATTTCGACATCTAGAAGGATGATGTCAGGGGTGGAATTATTGGCTTCAGCTAAGCCATCTTCGCCGTTGAGAGCGCTTCTTACTGTAATACCTTCACTTTCTAGGGACCTCTTAACTATTTTCTGAACCACCTTATCGTCGTCAACGATAAGTACATCCACTTTGCTAGCCATTCATGTCACCAATAGTGATGTTTAATATGTATTTAATTAGTTGATGGTTCATGCGAAAAACAGAAGTGGCCCCATCTGTTCGGATTTTAAAGTGAAATCCCAGTAGTTGGTTGGCTGCCTTTTTAATCATTGGGAACAACTCGATATAAGCCTAATGAGGCGTTTTTCGGTTCAAACTCGAATAGTGCCGTTTGTGGTTATACCAATTAAAGTAATCCATGATCGACGCACGAACTTTACTTTTCACCTAAATTTTGAATGGCAGTTTATTTGCCTTTTCTTGTCTTTCCAAGTTAATCTTCATTGGCAGCATGGGGTCGGTTGAACTCAGTGACTAACGGTCGCTTACTGATATCGGAATTCAGCGACACCTTTCCAGCGAGGAATCCGAGAAACAGACCGAATCAAAAGCCGCCGTTTTGCCCGCAAAATTGAGTGGCAGTTGGGGCTCTGAAAACCATCGGTTCCAACGGGTCAGGAGGGCGCTAGATTTCTTGTCTTCTGCAGCCAATGTAATACGGTCGCACACAGCAGGTCCGGTTCCACCGGCTTGCCGATGTGATCGTTCATACCCGCGGCTAGGCAGCGCTCTCGGTCTTCTTCGAAGGCGTTGGCGGTGATTGCTAGGATCGGAACTGAAGACAAGCCCGACAACTGACGGATGGCATGGGCGGCGTCGATACCGTCCATGACCGGCATTTGGATGTCCATCAGGATAATGACATAGTGACCCGCGCGCGCCATCCGCAGCGCTTCCGCGCCGTTGACCGCGACGTCAACTGTCAGGCCAGCATCTTCCAGCAGGTAAAGCATCACTTCGCGGTTGATCGGTTCATCCTCAGCCAGAAGGACTCGACTTCCCTGAAAATCTCGCAGAAGTATATCGCGTGCAGGTTCGCCTTTGGGATTGCTCTGGTAGGGCAGTTCGACAACCGCGTGCCTTAGTCTAACCGTTGCCCAAAAGGTGCTGCCCCTGCCCATTTCGCTTATCACTCCGACATCGCCGCCCATCAACCGGGCAATGCGCTGTGCAATCACCAGGCCAAGCCCCGCGCCACCATATTTGCGGGTTTGCGAGTTGTCCAGCTGGGTGAACGCGTGGAATAGGCGGGCTTGCTGCTCTGGGGTGATACCGATGCCCTGATCGGTCACTTCGACGCGCAACAAGATGCTCTGGCTGTCCTGCTCCATGAGACTGGCTCGCGTCTCGATTTGGCCTTGTTCGGAGAATTTCAGGGCGTTGCCGAGAAAGTTGAGCACGATCTGATTGAGTCGCAGGGCATCGCCTCGCACCAAATCTGGCACCTCCGACGCGACTGCGGAGGACAGCGCAATTCCTTTACCTCGGGCGGTTTCACTTTGCATCTGCAAGGCGGCGTTAATCACCTCCGAGACGGAAAAGTTTTTCTCCGTCAGTGTCATTTGTTCGGATTCGATCTTGGAGATGTCGAGGATGTCATTGATGATGGAGAGCAGATGTGTGGCCGACGCCTTGCTTTTGGCGAGCCAATCAATTTGCTTCGGATCGGTAGCCTTGCGCAGCATAATCTCTGTCATGCCCATGATTCCGTTCATGGGCGTTCGAAGCTCATGACTCATGTTGGCCAGAAAAGCGCTCTTCGCACGGTTGGCGGCTTCGGCGGCGTCACGCGCTTGCGCCAATTCGACCGTTCGCGAATAGACCAAAGTCTCCAAATGATGGCGGTGCTGTTCGAGTTCGAGCACCATAGCCTCGTTCTCCAGCAGCGCCGCTCGCAGTGAGGCGCGCTCCCGTTCGACGGCCTCTTTTGCGCGCCAACTCTCAGTGATGTCTATGTTAAAACAGGTCACTCCGATGATATCGCCAATCTCGTTGCGAATCGGTGACCAAAAAATCCGCCAATAAAGTCGCGCCAACATTTCGTCACCAAAGGCTTCCTCTGTAGAGAAATGCTCACCCGCCAAGGCTCGATCAAATGAACGTTTGGCTGTGTCGCGATCGGTATCGGAACCGATGACATCGAGTATATTCATCCCGATAGCGATATCCTGGCCCCAAATGGCGCGCATCGTTTCTTGGTGCTTGGTATTGAAGATGATGTAACGATAGTGACGGTCGAGCGCGAATACGATGACGTCGGGCGAGCTCTCAAGCACGCTACGCAATAGGCCACTGCTAACGAAGTGTTCCGGTTCTTGGGCCTCAATAATTGTCTGTCCGCTCTGCGCATCCGACATATCTTGCTCAATACCGGTTTCAGAGGGGGGGTGTTCACCGTTATCGCATTCAGGGACTTGATTCACATCAGCCACTTCACTACCACAATCCAAGTTTGTTGGACTGCTGCTCGGAACGATGTCCAGCCTGACTCCTGGTAGCATTCAGACTCGGCGAAAGTGCTGAAGTAAGAGTGATTGTGTCAGCCAAAGATGAGTTCTCCATTGAAACACGCTCCAGTATTCAATTAACCAAATCTTACCTGACGAAGTTGCGTTTTTCTAGATTAAGCAACTGGGGACACAATCCTATCATGGAGACGGCAATGAGCTGACAGCGCCAACGCCGGAATAGTATTCACCGGGTTGTTCGAGGGCTTAGGGTATAAAAATTAGCAATGACCATTTTTGGCCGAGCTTGTGTAAAAACGTAAAAATTTAAAAGTAGGCGGGAAAATCAAACGTATGTAAGTAGAACAACGAGTCTAGCGGAGAAATTTTTTTTTATTTTATTTTTGCGTTTTTGCACTGCCTAGGTCGAATGCGGTCGCCAACGACTGCTTTGTAGTCCGCCTGTTCTATAAATCTATATTTTGCCGGCTGGCTGCATTGGAGAAATGCGATAGACCTTTTGGGGTCTAATTTGTAGGTTCAGGTTCTTAAGAAGTCAGCTCGGCCCAGCCGATTCACCAGGTCTTCCCGTTACCATCAATAAATCCCTACACATTCAAGCTTCATCACTAGCGAATCAATAGAAATCGGATCGAATCGGGTTAAGAAAGCATAACGGGTGGCATATGCCAGTCCTGTTTTATAATGGCCTTTTTAAGCATGAGCTATTGCCTGCACAGCCATGAAAAAATTCATCCAGAAAATTTCCGCTGGGCTCTCCGAGTCGACAGTGCCGGAAAAAGCGCAGGCACACTATGTAGCCGGGCGCTATAAGGAGGCCGGTGATTTATTCAAAGAGCTGTTAAAGCAATCCAACGATGCCGAAATCAAACGGTGCTTGGCCGATTGCTATCTGCAAAGAGCTTGGGCGATGGCCGGTAAAGGCATGCTGAAAGAAGCCTGTGTGCTTTGGGAAAATTACGCGGCCAATGCGCAATCGCCGCTGCAAGCGCAAGATGTTTATGTGCTGTGGCTGCTGGTTGGCAAAAGCGAACGCAAAGCCTATGCGGTGTTGGATGGCTTTAACGCACGGCAGCTGGACGAAGAGTTTCCGGCGCTATCGGTTTTTCTGGGGGCGCTGCTGGTCTCCGGGGTCACGGAGCTGTTGCCGCATTTACCCCAGGATTCGGCACTGCTCAAACATTGGAAATGGGTAGTCGCAGCGCTCGCGGCGTATCGCAACGGCGAGCGCGAGCAGTGTGAACAGGCGCTGAAACAACTACCGTTCCGGTCGGCGTTTCGCGATTTGCGCACCTTGCTGAAAGCGCAACTGCTGGCTGTTGCGGACCGCGAGCAAGCGCCGGCTATGTTAGCCAAGATTCCCGACGAATCGCCCTATCAACCGCTGGCTAAGGCCTGTTTGGCTTACCGGCAATCCGGTGCGGACTTCGTCGCCAGCTCGTCCTGTCTGGAGCACAATCAACGCCGCGTCGTTGCTCAAGCCAAAGGTCTCACCGCCCGGCAAGGTCAGTTGCTGGAAATGCTGTTAAAACAGAGCGGCGAGCCGGACGCCAAGACTCGCTTCAATCTGGTTTTGCAATATCGCGAGGTATTCGGCAACGATGCCGCGCAAGCCTATTGTCTGGGCGCGTTGGCCGAGTATCCGGGCGGCGAGAAAGACTACTTCAAACATTTCGCCAGTAAGGACCCGTTCGAAGAAAACCGCTTGCAAGCCTTGTTGCACGAGCAAGCCGAAAACGGTTACGACGCCGGCTTTTTCTGGAAACGCTGCATCGATATTCTTAAAAAAGACCGGCCGGCGAACGACCGAAAAATCGCGTTTATCCTCAGGCACATGGCCGACAAAGCCTATTCCGCCGAAGTGGCGGCGTTGCTGGCTGACAGCCTGGAATACGATCCGAGTGATCTGCAAAGCTATCTGAAGCTTTTAACGATTTATCAGGAACAGCGGCCGGACACCGGTCAATATGCACAATGGTTGGAACGCGGCCTGCAACGTTTCCCCACCGATACCGATTTGCTGGTGTGCGCCGCCAAGTCTGCCGCTGCGAGAAAAGCCTTTAAAAAAGCGGCGGCTTACGCCAAAGCCTTGTTGAAGATCGATCCAGTGAATACCTTGGCCAAACATTTGTTATTTGCCAATCACATGGCCCATGCCCGCCGTTTGCTAAAAACCGAAAAACCGCATTTGGTTGAAAAGGAAATTCAAGCGGCGGAACAATTGACCCTCGACAAGCGATTGCGCCTTCAGGCCGATCTGTTGCGGGGTTTTTATCTTTGGCAGGCCGAGGACAAATCCCAGGGCTTGAAGCGCATCGTCGATACTCTGGCCGAGTTGCATGACGACCCGGTCAACATGCATTGTCAGGCTCAGATCGAAGCAGGTCTGTTGGAACTGCCGGCGCAGGGTATTTTCCGTGCATTGCCGACGTTTAAGGACTATCTGCTGTCCGCTCCGCAATTGCAGCGGTTGATCGCGTCACTCGACTATTACGGCGAGCAATTGGATGACAGAAGCTTGCTGTTCGATGCCTTGGACAAGGTCAAAATGCCGCTGAAAAAATCGGTGGAATGGCTGCTGGACCATGAAACACTGCTGCTCGTCTGGTGCCAGGCTTTGGAAGCCATAGGTCATTACGAGTTATTGAAGCACTGCGCCAAAGCGGCTCAGGCCCGCCGGCACACGCCAGCTTGGTTGTATTACCGGATGCTGGCTGAATGCCAAGGCGATGCCAGCCAATTGGACTTCATGAGCTTATACCGTTTGAAAACTGCGTTAGAAGAGGCGCGGGTGGAAAACGATCATAAGACCGCCGCGATGATCGAGCGCCTGCTTGATCGGGCCAGCGGCGCTCCCGAGCATATGCCGATCGAAGATGTAGCTGAGGACTTCGATCAGTCGCCAATCAGTGACGATCCGATAGAGGACTTGTTCGGCCCCATTCCGGATGCCATGTTCAAGCGCATCGAAAAGAAAATCGAGGAGATCATGCGCAAGCGCGGCCCCGACTATTTCACCGCCCAAATTATGCGTCAATACGGCGAACAGCTAGGCCAGCAACGGCTGGCGATCTTGTTTATGAACCAGGACTTCTTGTGGTCGGCGGCGATATTAGCCGCTGCCCAGGAACTGAACATCGAGATCGGCGTCAGTTTCGACGATATTGTCGCTCGTTTCGACCATGGTTCACCGCAGTATTCCCTGCCTTTCAATTGATTACCCATGAACTCACCGTATAGCATTATCGGCGTGTCCGAACAGGCCACCGACGCCGACATCAAACAAGCTTATTTACAAGGGGTCAAGGACAATCCGCCCGACCGCGATCCCGCGCGCTTTCGGCAAATTCAAGATGCCTACGCTGCGATCAAGGACGAAGATTGTCGACTGCGGCACGCCTTGTTTGCTATGCCCCATATCGAATTCGACGCGTTACTGGCCCAAGCCTTCGGCCCACCGGATGCGGGCGAGCCGATGGCCACGGACGACTTCTTAAAACTGTTGAGTACGCTGTCCATCGAAAAAACGCTCGCCAAATTCACTAAAACGCCAACATGACCCCAGAAACCCCGCAAGACGAATTGCTGGCAGCCTTGCAGCAGTATTTACAAGAAACCGATTTTGCCCATTTGACCGCAATCGACCAGCCGGATTTAACTACGCTGTTCAGTGATCTGGCCGGCCTGAAAACCGAAGTCAAGGCCGAGTCACGGCAATTTAAGGCCGCGCTGGACAGCTTGAGCGATACCGTCGAAACCTTGAAAGCCGACAACCAAGCTCTGGCCGGCGAACTGACGAAAGCCAACGAACGCCTGCAACAACAACGCCGAGACGTCGAGCGTTCCATGCTGCTGGAATGGCTGGATATTTACGACCGGCTTAGCGCCGGCTATGAGGCCTTGCAAAATTACAAGCCGGTCGATGGATTGTTCAGGCATTCCAAACCACAGGACGTCCGCTTCGTGGCCGGCGTTGCCGAAGGCCAGGAAATCACGCTGAAGCGCCTGGAACAAATGCTGCAACGCCGGCGGGTGATTGCCATCGATTGCGTCGGCAAGCCTTTCGATGCGCAAACGATGACGACCGTTGCCATAGGTAACGACCCCACCCGAGAAAACGTCGTCGTTCTCGAAGAACTGCGCAAGGGATTTTTAATCGAAGATCAGGTACTGCGCTTGGCGGAAGTCAAGGTCAATAAACTTTAAGCATTCAGGGAACGCATATGAACGACATTATCATCGGCATCGATTTGGGGACCACGAATTCGGAAGTGGCCATCGTCGAAAACGGCAAAGTCATCGTGATCGCCGACAACGGCCACAAGATTTTGCCGTCGTTCGTCGGACTCGACGATAACGGCAGCATTTTGGTCGGGGAAACCGCGCGTAATCAATACCTGGTTTATCCGGAGCGCACGGTCAAGTCGATCAAACGCTTGATGGGGCAGGATGCCAGAGTGACGATGGCCGGTCAGGCGTACACGCCGCAGGAAATTTCCGCGATCATTCTGAAACGCTTGAAAGGCATTGCCGAACAGTACGTCGGTCGGACTATCTCCCAGGCGGTTATTACTGTGCCGGCCTATTTTTCCGACGCTCAGCGTCAGGCGACCCGCGAAGCCGGTGAAATCGCCGGGCTGGACGTGGTGCGCATGATCAACGAGCCGACTGCGGCAGCCCTGGTGTACGGCGCCGGTCAACTTGCCGCCAAACGCATGCTGGTATATGACTTGGGCGGCGGCACCTTCGACGTGTCGGTGGTCAACGTGCAGAGCGGTGTCGTCGAAGTGTTGGCCAGCCATGGCGATAATCATCTGGGCGGCGACGATTTCGACCAGTTGATCGTCGATCGCATTCTGGCACATATTCGCGAGCAATTCGGGATCGAAGTCGAGCCGCACGGCAAAGCAATGGCCCGCATTAGCCGCGCGGCGGAACAGGCGAAACTGCACTTGTCCGATGAGCCGTTCGCCCGGATTGAGGAAGAATATTTGCTGGAACGCCAAGGCACGCCGCTGCATTTGACGATGGAGTTGGCGCGCTCGGACTACGAAGACCTTATCTCGGACCATATCAATGCGACGATGGACGCGACCCACATTGCGCTGAAGGGTGCCAAGCTGACCGCATCCGACATCGACGAAATCATTTTGGTCGGGGGATCGACGCGCACACCGTGCATTCGCGAGCGCCTGTTCGATGAATTCGGTTTCGAACCGCACGGCGAAGTCGATCCCGATCTGTGCGTGGCCATGGGTGCGGCGATGCAGGCGGCGATGATCAACGGTCAGGAAATTGGTGCGGTATTGGTTGACGTGACGCCGTATAGCTTCGGGACCAGCGCGGTCGGTTATCTGGACGGTATGCCGTATACCTATCAGTTCGTGCCCATCATTCACAAAAACAGCGTGCTGCCAGTGCGCAAGTCCGAGGCTTTCGAGACTTATCACGACAATCAACGCGAAGTGAATGTGCGGATTTTTCAAGGCGAGGACCCGGATGCGCTGAACAACGTCGAAATCGGCGAGTTTTTGGTCGAAGGGTTGTTGGATGTGCCGGCGGGCAATATCATCACATTGACGCTGGATCTGGATTTGAACGGCATCTTGCATGTTTCGGCCCGGGAAAAAGCCTCCGGCAAGGAAAAAGCCATCACCATCAACAACGCGATTTCTCGTTTCGATAGCGGCGAACTGAGTGGCGCTAAACGGCGTATCGACGGCTTGTTCGGCGAAACGGCCAGTGGTGAGGCGAGTTCGGTTCCGGAAAGCCCGGCTGTGGCCGCTGCGCGGACTGCGATCAAGAAAGCGGAATCGCTGTTCGATACCGTCTCTACCGATGACAGGGAAGACATGGTCGATCTGATCGAAACCATCTCAACTTGTCTGGAAAACGGCGACGAGGCCGGGTTGCGCGAACCGGTCGAGCGTTTGAACGACATCATCTACTACCTGGAATCCTGATGCAGCGCTGCCCGGCCTGTAACGCCCGGCTTGGCGCGGCCACGCTTTGCCCGCGCTGCGGCGCCGAGCTGAAGCAAATCATCCTTAGCGAACGAGTAGCCGAGCAGTGGCTGAGCGTTTCCTTACAAAGCACGGGGGGCGGTCGGATGAATGTTGCAGTGCCGGCCGTATTACGCTCCTTGAGTTTCAAGCAAACCCCGGCCGCCAAGCTGCTTAGAGGCTTTTTGGTTCAGCGCCTATATCGGACGCTTTATGTTACTGTAGCCGAGCAATGCTGGCCGGAAGCGCTCGATACTCTGGGCTATTTGCGAATGTTGGAAGGTCAGAATGAAACCTTACGCCGGTTTGACGAGATGATAGGCCATCTGTCGGTTGAATCGGCGGTAAATTCCAGTAGTGATTAGCGGTGCGTGTTGCAGGCGGGCCATGCCGCCTAAATCCGGCGGGCGGGTCCGGCTAGCCTGGCGTATCTTGCGTTTAACTTTCGGTAGATCACCATGAAAAAACTCCTGCTTACCCTGCTCGCCATCCTGCTGATCATTGAGGAATGGTTGTGGGATTTTCTGTCGGCCTGCGGTCATTATCTGGCCTTGCTGCTCAGGTTGGAAAGCGTCGAGCGCTGGTTGGCGCAAACCTCACCGTCCATGGCTTTGCTGGCGTTCACGATACCGGTGTTGATCGTCACGCCGATCAATCTCGCCGCACTGTCTTTGCTATTACATGGCCTGTTGCTGCAGGGCATTTTGCTGGAAGTGTTCGCCAAGTTACTGGGCACTTTATTGGTGGCGCGGGTGTTCAAATTGACTAAGCCGCAGTTGCTGACCTTCGGGATTATCGCTGTTGTCTACCATACCGTGTTGGGTTGGTTGCAATGGGCGCATGCAAAAGTGGTCGATACCGAGATTTATCGCTGGTCGCGGCAGTTAAAAGCGCAGGTGAAGGCGAAAGTGAAAGCTTGGCTGGGTTAGCTATTTGAACTTTTCAGCCTTTGTCGCTGCTTGAATAACACGTAGCCGCAGGCTATCAGCGCAGCGATCATCAACATCGCCCCCAGCAACTGGGACAGTTTTGCCAGGGTATGATCTTGCGCCAACAGACCGGATTCGGTTAACAAGTATTCCCAATCGTGAAAACCGTATGGCGCGGAATGGCCGAAATTGCCGCCCAGCAAGGGCAATTGGCCGGCGCGGGCATCGTTGATATACGGCGCAATATCCAGAAAATTCTCGCCCACCCACCACAGGCACAAACCGGCACCGAAAGGGTCGCGGGTTTTCAGCCATAAGGTAAGCAGGCAAATCGTCGGCATCAGAATTTGGCCGAGCGTGCCGCCCAGCGAGGTGATGAATTGCCCAAACGGACGGAAAATCACATGGCCGGCTTCGTGAAACGGCAGATTGACTAGGTGCAGAAACGATTCGCCCACCGCGTTGCTGGCAAGTCCCGGCGAAATTAACCACCAACTCCAAAGCAAAAACCCTGGTAATAATAGGCAGCGGCCAACAAAGACCGCGGCGTTGTCTGTATAAGCATCGTCGCCAAATAGCGTGTCTGCGGGTGGCTCGATGTGAATGACCACTTGCGGTCTTTCCGCCGTTGGCAAGGATGAGTGGTCATGGTATTTATAATATTTGGCAAAAACGATGCCGCAGTGCGGACAGATCGGCTCGGTAGGCGGAACGTCGCGATTACACTTAGGGCATGGTTTCATGGTTGGGCTCCAGGCTTGAAGGTCGCGTTTTAGTCACTAAACCTTAGCAGCAAGACTTGGATTTTTGTGGCAGGCAAAATGTTATTTTCGGGTTACGTAGTGCAACGGACAAGCGAGTTTTTGAGGTAAAACATGTTGGAATTGACCTTCTCCTTAGCCGAACCGAGCGATGCGGAGCCACTGGCCGCGCTCATCAACTCAGCCTATCGGGGTGAGTCAAGCCGCCAAGGTTGGACCACAGAAGCTGATTTACTGGATGGTAGGCGCACGGAGGCAGCGGATATTGCGAACTTAATCGCTCACGCGGATTCACTGATCGTGTTATGTCGGCAACAGCAGGAACTACTGGGTTCTGTGCATTTGCAACACATCGAGCAACAGACACATATCGGCATGCTGGCGGTCAAGCCGGCGCTGCAAAATCAGGGCATAGGCAAGCATTTGCTGGCCGCAGCAGAAAATCAGGCCAGGCAAACCTGGCATAGTCAGTGCTTTGTCATGGCCGTGATTCCCTGCCGGACCGAGCTGATAGCCTTTTACGAACGCCGCGGCTACCGCAGAACCGGTGCCTTAAAAGAGTTTCCGGTGAATCCGACGCTGTGGACGCCTAAAGTGTCGGGCTTATTGTTGGCGTTGTTAGAAAAGCAGGCTTAGCGGTTAGGGGCGATTTCTGCTATCAGCCTTGTCGATATTCAGGAATCGTTAGGCATCAACCCGTCTCGGTGTCTTTGTCCTCATCCACTGACATATCCGATATTTCCTTCAAGCGCGCCACGGCCTTGAAGTTGACGCTGCCTTCCGGGTATTGGCCTTCCGCATTGATGGTTCCGGCTTCCTGATCGGTTAACAAGCTTAAGGCTTCGTCGACATTCGATACGGTGTAGATCGCAAGCAGGCCTTGCTCGACGGCATCCACCACTTGCTGTTTCAGCATCAGATTGCGTTTGTTGGATGCCGGGATGATTACCGCTTGTTTGCCAGTCAATCCGCGCGCCGCGCACAGCTCAAAAAAGCCTTCGATCTTTTCGTTAACGCCGCCGATGGCTTGCACTTCGCCGTATTGATTGATCGAGCCGGTCATGGCGAAGCCTTGTTGAATTGGCGTGCGGGTCAAGGCCGAAATCAGGCAGCATAGTTCGGCCAGCGAGGCACTGTCGCCGTCGATGTGGCCGTAAGATTGTTCCATGGCGATACTGGCGGAGATGGCCAGCGGAAATTGCTGAGCGTAACAGTGCCCCAGATAACCGCTCAAAATCATCACGCCCTTGGAATGGATGGGTTGGCCCAATTCCACTTCGCGCTCAATATCGACGATGCCTCTGGAGCCGGGATGCACGGTGGCGGTGATCCGCGCCGGTGCCCCGAAGCTGCTACCGCCGATGTCCATCACGGTCAGGCCGTTGACCTTGCCGATGGCTTCGCCTTCGGTGTCGATCAGGATGGTGCCTTCCAGCATTTCTTCCAGAATCGCTTCAGCGATGCGGCCATTACGTTGTTCGCGGGCGGCTAAAGCCAGTTCGATTTCGGTTTTATCAATCTTGATGGCGTTGGTTTGGCTGGCCAATAAATTGGCTTCGGCGATGATTTCCAGGCAGCTATTTACGTGTGCCGATAGGCGTTGCTGATTTTCGGCCAACCGGCAGCTGTATTCGATCAAGCGTAGCAAGGCGGCGTCGGTCAAGGCTTTGGCGCCGGAGTCGTTGGCGTGTCGCTTCAGCAATTGCACGAATTGGCTGACATTGTCCGGGCTGCGTTTGATGTGGTCGTCAAAGTCGGCCAGCACCCGGAACATTTCGTTGAACTCGCTATCCAGTTCTTCTAAGAGGTAATAAATATCGCGCGAGCCGACCAGAATGACTTTGACGTTGAGCGGGATCACGCCGGGTTTCAGGGTGATGGTGTTAATACCCAGCTCGGAATACGGCGACTCGATTTCGATGCGACCAGCTTGCAGCGCCCGTTTCAGACCTTCCCAAACGAAGGGATAAGTCAGCACTTTTTCCGCATCCAGAATCAGGTAGCCGCCGTTAGCGCGGTGCAAGGAGCCGGGGCAAATGCGTCGGTAGCTGGTGACCAAGGTGCCTTGGTCGCTGATGTATTCGATGCGGCCAAACAGATTTTGATAGATGGGGTGCGGCTCGTAAATTACCGGGGCGCCGTTGCCGTCGTGTTTGCAGTCCACCAAAATGTTGGGTAGGTACTGCTCGATTAGCGCCAAGCGCTTGGCGATGATCTCTCGGCTATCCTGGCTGCGACTGGGCATCAGCGATTCGCCAATGGTGTTGCTCAGACTTTTTTCGATCTCTGCCAGGTAAGTGATGACGTCATCGACGTTTTGATATTTATGGTTCAACTCTACCAGTAGCGGTTCCAGCGCTTGCTTGATGGTGTCGTTATCCAGCTGGCGAGTTTCTTCCACCAGCGTGCGCCGCCATTGCGGCAGTTCCAGCAGGGCGTCGCCGAGATATTCTTCCAGCTCTTCGGTATGTTGATGGAAGGCATCGCGCTCGGCTTGCGGTAGCAAGGTGAATTGATCTTCGTCCAGCGCTTTGTCGTTGCGGATGGGGAGAAAAGTGATGGTGTCGCTATCGCGATAAAGCGCTACGCTCATTTCGCGGGCTTTGCTGTCGACCAGATCGATGGCGGCGTTGTAGCGCTGATTAAAACGCCGTTCGATCGCGGTTTTTTTCTGTTGGTAACTAGGGCTTTCAAAGGCGGCGGGGAACGTGGCCAACACATCGTCGATCAGTTTTTCAATGTCCTTGGCAAAGATTTGGCCTTCGCCGGATGGCAGTTCAACCGCTACCGGCTCGCGCTGGTTCTCGAAGTTGTCGACATAAGCGTAAGACAGCGGCGATTCCTGCTGCTCTGCATAGGTGTTTAAATAGTGGCTGACCATGGACAAACGGCCGGTGCCCGGATCGCCCATCACAAAGATGTTATAGCCGGGTGCTTTCATATCAATGCCAAAGGCTAAAGCCGATTGAGCGCGGCTCTGGCCGATGATCGCGCTATGCTGTCCGTTTGGCGCGGCGCTGGGCAGATCGATAGCCAGCTTCAGGGCCGAGACCGGCAATTTTAATTGTTCAAGCATGTGCGGGTTAATTGCTGGTAGGCATCGACAGCATGTGACTCATGCGTTCTGCCTTGGTTTTCAGATATTCAAGATTGTCTTGATGAACGCGGGTTTCGATGGCGATGCGGTTATTAACCCGGATGCCCAGTTTGGTCAGTTCATCGATTTTCAAAGGATTATTGGTGATCAGCTCGATGGAGCGCACTTGCAAGTTATTCAGAATCAGCGCGGCAATGTCGTATTGACGTTCGTCGGCCAAGTGACCAAGTTTGATATTGGCGTCGACGGTATCCAGGCCTTGGTCTTGCAGATTGTAGGCCTGCAGCTTTTTCAGCAAGCCGATGCCACGACCTTCTTGGCGCAGATAAATCAAAACGCCGCACCCGGCGGTGTTGATCAAGTCCAGTGCCATATCCAATTGTTCGCCGCAGTCGCAGCGCCGCGAACCGAACACATCGCCGGTAAAACACTCGGAATGAATCCGAACCAGCACGTCTTCTTTGTCGACGACCTCGCCTTTGACGAAGGCGACATGTTCTTTTTTATCGAGGCTGTTGCTGTAGTAGTGCAGAATGAATTCGCCGTGCTTGGTGGGAATTCGGGTTTGAACCTTATCTTCTATGCTTGCTTTCACTGATATTGAAATCCTTAATCTGCGGCGTTAAACGGCTATTGCCCGCATCTGCATTATTGCAGACGCCTGGGCAAGTTGCCGAGAGCCTTTCTGAATCGCTGGTTTGGCAACGATTGAGAAAGGCTCCAGGCCTTGATGTTTGGCTTTACGACGATACTTGGTTTTGTCGGCGAAAGCTTGCGCTTTGTTGAACTGATGGGCGAATTTTGCCACCGGGTTTTTAATGGGTTTGTCTGCCAAACCCTTGGTTGGGTTTTGTTTTCTCATGCTTTTTTCTCCGCAAGCTATTAAAATAACGTTTTATTTGAACATAGAATGCCTGTGAAATTCCAGAAAGACTTTGATGTGATCGTAGTGGGCGGTGGCCATGCCGGTACGGAGGCAGCCTTGGCTGCTGCCCGTTCTGGTGCGCAAACTCTGTTGTTATCGCAAAACATCGAAACCCTGGGGCAGATGAGCTGCAACCCTGCGGTCGGCGGGATTGGCAAAGGGCATCTGGTCAAAGAAGTGGATGCGCTGGGCGGTATCATGGCGCAGGCCATCGATAAAGGCGGCATACAATTTCGCATTCTCAATGCCAGTAAGGGCCCGGCGGTAAGGGCGACGCGGGCGCAAGCCGATCGGATGCTTTACAAGCAAGCCGTGCGCACTGCCCTGGAAAATCAAGCCAATCTGGCCTTATTTCAACAAACCGTTTCCGATTTGCTGGTGGAGGGCGACCAGGTGGTGGGTGTAAAAACCCAGATGGGCTTGGAATTCAATGCCAGAGCGGTGGTCTTAACTGCCGGTACCTTCCTGGCCGGGCGGATTCATATCGGTCTGGAAAATTACAGTGGCGGTCGGGCCGGCGATGCGGCATCGATAGCGCTGGCCGAGCGTTTGCGCGAATTACCTTTCCGGATTGGCCGTTTGAAAACCGGCACGCCGGCGCGTATCGACGGCAGAACCATCGACTACAGCAAACTGCAGGAACAACATGGCGACACGCCGCTGCCGGTGTTTTCGTTTATGGGCAGTCGCGAACAGCATCCTCGACAGATTTGCTGCCATATCACCCGCACCAACGAACAAACCCACGACATTATTCGTTCCGGTCTGGATCGGTCGCCGATGTATTCCGGCATTATCGAAGGTGTAGGGCCGCGTTACTGTCCGTCGATTGAGGATAAAGTGGTACGGTTTGCTGACCGCGATTCCCATCAAATCTTTGTCGAGCCGGAAGGCTTGACCACCAATGAAGTCTACCCAAACGGCATTTCCACCAGTCTGCCATTTGATATTCAGTACCGCTTCATTCGCACCATGTTGGGCTTTGAAAGTGCGGAAATCGTGCGTCCCGGTTATGCCATCGAATATGATTTCTTCGATCCACGCGATCTGAAAACGTCTTTAGAAACCAAGCATATGAACGCCTTGTTCTTTGCTGGGCAGATCAACGGCACCACCGGTTACGAAGAAGCCGCTGCTCAAGGTTTGATCGCTGGCTTAAACGCGGCGCGTCTGGCGAAGGGTTTAGAAAGCTGGTGCCCCGGTCGCGACGAGGCGTACATTGGCGTAATGATCGACGATCTGATTACCCGTGGTACTGCGGAGCCTTACCGGATGTTCACCAGTCGCGCCGAATACCGCTTGCAACTGCGCGAAGACAATGCCGATTTGCGTTTGACCGAACAAGGCCGGGAGCTGGGCTTGGTGGACGACGCCCGCTGGCAACGCTTTGAAGAAAAGCGCGAAGCCATTGCCAATCTACAAGGCAAACTGGCCAAAAAATGGATACGCACTGAATCCGACGAGGCAGCGCTTGCTGAAGAATTGTGGGGCAAAAAGTTGTTGAAAGAAGCCAGCCTGATGGAAATGCTGCGCCGGCCGGAAGTGGACGTGGAGAATCTGTTGAGATTCAGTGATGAAAACGAAGTAGACGAACAAGTGGCCGAGCAGGTGGCGATTCAAGCCAAATATGCCGGTTATATTGACAGGCAGCAAACCGAAATCAACCGCACGCTACGTTACGAGCATCTAAAATTGCCGGACAATGTCGATTACAGCCTGGTGTCCGGTTTATCCAACGAAGTCAGTGAAAAACTGAAGAAACAACGTCCGGAAACTCTCGGCCAAGCCTCGCGGATTCCTGGCATTACCCCGGCGGCGATTTCTTTGTTGTTAGTGCATCTGAAAAAGAAAAGCGCTTGATGGATGCCTGTCGGGATAAGCTTGAGATCGGTTTAAAAACATTCGGGCTGGAACCTGGCGAGCCAGGCGTTGACGCATTGCTGCGTTTCATCAAGCTGATTGCCAAGTGGAACAACGCCTATAACCTGACTGCGGTGCGCGATCCGCTGGAGATGGTGAGTCTGCACATCTTGGATAGCTTGGCGATTCTGCCGCATCTAAATGGCCTGCGGATCGCCGACATTGGCACCGGCGCTGGTTTACCAGGGATACCCTTGGCGATTCTAAGGCCGGATTGTCAGTTCACCTTAGTGGATTCCAACTCCAAGAAAACCCGTTTCGTACAACAAGCCGTGTTGGAGTTAAAGCTTAAAAATGTTGAAGTGATCCACAGTCGAGTAGAGTTGTTGCAGCGGCCGATATTGTTTTCCACAGTCATTTGCCGGGCGTTTGCCAGCATGCCGGATATTCTGAAATTAACCGGTCATTTGTTGGCCGATGCTGGGGTCCTGTTAGCGATGAAAGGTCAGCAGCCCGAACAGGAGCTGATAGACTTGGCCGAACCTTACAGCGTAATTCCGCTGACGGTACCCGGCATAGCCGCCGAACGCTGCCTGATTCGACTGGAGAAACCCAAGCATGGTTAAGATTATCGCGATTACCAACCAAAAAGGCGGTGTCGGCAAAACTACGACCAGTGTCAATCTGGCAGCGGCTCTGGCGGCTACCAAACGCAAGGTATTGCTGATAGATCTGGACCCGCAAGGCAACGCGGCGATGGGCTGCGGGGTGAATAAGGACGAAATCGAGTATTCCAGCTGTGAATTACTTTTGGAAGAGGTGCCAGCCTCGGAAATTGTGGTTAAAAACCAGCAATTGGGATTTGATTTGATTCCTGGCAATGCCGATCTGACTGCCGCCGAAGTGCAATTAATGACTGCACCGCATCGCGAAAGGCGTTTGGCTGACGCCTTGCTCACGATAAAAGATCAATACGATTACATTCTGATCGATTGTCCGCCCTCCTTAAATATGTTGACACTAAATGCGATGGTGGCAGCCAACAGCGTGTTGATTCCGATGCAGTGCGAATATTATTCGCTGGAAGGGCTGTCTTCTTTGATGTCCACTTTGCGCAGCATTCGCGACAGCGTCAATCCCGGCTTATATCTGGAAGGTATATTGCGAACCATGGTCGATACCCGTAGTCGTTTAGGCAAAGATGTGTCGGACCAATTAATCGAATACTTCGGCGATAAAGTGTTTAGAACCACCATTCCGCGAAACATCCGTTTGGCTGAGGCACCAAGTCACGGCGTGCCGGTGCTGGCTTACGATAAAGCCTCGCGCGGTGCGATAGCCTATATCGCGCTGGCCGGCGAAATGATCAGAAAAGAGAAGGCGGCGAAAAAATGATGCAAAAAAAACGCGGTTTAGGGCGAGGTTTGAGCGAGTTATTGGGTGATGTCAGCGCGCCAGCGCCCGAAAAATCGCACGATACCCAAAGTTTGCCCATCGAGTTTTTACAGCGTGGGAAATATCAGCCACGTAAGGATATGGACCCGGAGAAGTTGAGGGAATTATCCGATTCGATTTCTGCACAGGGCATTATTCAGCCCATCATCGTCCGCAAGATCGCCGCTGACAAATACGAAATCATCGCCGGCGAACGCCGCTGGCGAGCAGCACAGTTAGCGGAATTACAAGACGTGCCTGTACTGGTTAAGGATCTTGATGATCGCTCGGTAATGGCAATAGCCTTGATCGAAAACATTCAGCGCGAGGATTTGAATGCGCTGGAAGAGGCCGAAGCCCTACACCGTTTGCAGGAGGAGTTTGAACTCACGCATCAGCAAATCGCCACGGCGGTGGGAAAGTCGCGCACCACGATCACTAACCTACTGCGCCTGCTGGAGTTGGCCGGCGAAGTGAAAGGCATGTTGGGCAAGGGTTTGCTGGAAATGGGACATGCCCGCGCGTTGCTGGGTTTGGACGAAGTCAAGCAAGTTGAGATAGCCCATAAGACTGTCAAGCAAGGCTTGACCGTTAGGGCGGTGGAAAAGCTAGTGCGTGAGCAGCATGACGAGAAGCCGGCCGCTACGAAAAAAGTCGATCCGGATACCTTGCGTTTACAGCGAGATCTGAGCGAAAGAATCGGTGCAAAAGTTGAAATCAATCATCAGAGCAGTGGTAAGGGAAAGTTGATTTTTAGTTACACCAGCTTGGAAGAGCTGGAAGGTATTATCAAAAAAATCAATTGAGTTTTACGTTTCGGTCCAATGTCGTCATTCAGCCGCGACGCCGGACATTGTCGGATTTGCTACATTATCAAATTGGGCAATACTCTTTAAAATCATAATCTTGCAAAATGGCATATCCTTTGCTTTAGGCGTTGGGATTGGAAGCTTGGATTGCAGTCTTCTTACGTGACATTGACCACTGCTTGCTTCGCGATAGTCTCACCAAATCAACAAGCTGGCGGTGTCAGTGGCTTCTCTTCGGACGCGCTTACCTTGCTTTAGGTGTGCTGGCTGGATATAATCGCTAAGCTTAAGACGAAAGGGGAAGTAAATGGCAGCTAGAAATCAATTTTCTACTGTCAGAAAAGTAGTTTTCGGACAAGTCCTGATGGCCGCATTGGTGGCATCGGGATTTTTATTGATAGGCGGTTGGAAAAATGCGGTGTCTCCTTTGCTAGGAGGCTTGGTGGCTTTGCTACCCAATCTGTATTTTGCTTACAAAATTTATCTTGCCAAGGATTTGGGTGCGCAGGGTATCCTCAGCGCGTTTTATGCGGGTGAGACGGTTAAGCTGATTTTGACGGTAGCCTTGTTTACTATCGTTTTACAGATTCCCTCTGTTGATTTCTTAACGCTGATGGTGGGTTATACAGCAGTGTTGTCGGTTTTTTGGTTTGCGCTGTTTTTGTGGCGTGATTAGTTTTTTGCGAGGACAAATGAGTACAGAAGGTGGCGCAACGGGTTATATAGTCCATCACTTGACACCGTTGTCGGTGGGTGAGGGATTTTGGACATTGCATCTGGATACCTTGTTTTTCTCCGCGTTTTTAGGCGGATTGTTCATCCTTTTTTTCAAAACAGTGGCGGAAAGAGCGACGTCAGGCGTGCCGGGGTTAGCGCAAAATATTGCGGAAACCTTGGTCGAATTTGTCGATACGCAAGTTAAGGACAGTTTTCACGGGCGCAGTCCTTTGATCGCGCCGTTGTCTCTGACGATCTTCTGCTGGGTGTTTATGTGGAACGCCATGGACATGTTGCCGGTGGATTTGTTGCCTATGATAGGCAGCTTAATGGGCATGGAGTACTTGCGTGTGGTGCCGAGCACCGATTTAAACGGTACCTTTGCGCTATCGATCAGCGTATTTTTCTTGATTTTCTTCTATAGCATCAAAGTTAAAGGTTTGATGGGGTTTGCCAAGGAAATGACTTGCACACCTTTCGGCCCGAAAATGATGCCTTTCAATCTGCTGCTTAAAACAGTCGAGGAATTGGCAAAACCTATCTCGCTGGGTCTGCGGTTATTCGGCAACTTGTATGCCGGTGAGCTGGTATTTATCCTGATAGCTTTGTTGCCGCCTATTGTTCAGCCGTTGCTTGGCTTCCCTTGGGCAGTCTTTCATATTCTGGTTATTACCTTACAAGCCTTCATATTCATGGTGTTAACCATTGTTTATTTGAGCTTGGCACACGAAGATCATTAATAGTTTTACTTTCAACTTTCATATCAATATTTAGGAGACACTATGGAACTCGCATCATTAATTGCCAACGTACAGGGCTTTACCGTTATCGCAGTTGGCATCATTTTGGGCTTGGGCGCAATCGGTACTGCTATCGGCTTTGGTTTGCTGGGCGGTAAATTCCTGGAAGGCGCTGCTCGTCAACCTGAGTTAGTTCCTATGTTGCAGGTTAAAATGTTCATCATCGCCGGTTTGCTTGACGCGGTAACCATGATCGGTGTCGGTCTGGCTCTGATGTTGACTTTCGCAAACCCATTCCTTTCAGCCGTTCAATCCGTCGCAGGTTAATTAGTAATTATCGGATTGAGATGAATAGGCTAAAGCCTGTTCGCGTACCGATAAAATGACAACGGCATTACGAGGAAAGCATCAATGAGCATCAATGCTACTCTGATCGGGCAGATGATAACTTTCACACTTCTGGTTTGGTTTACCATGAAGTATGTCTGGCCACCGATCATTGCCGCTCTGGAAGAGCGCAAAACCAAAATTTCCGAAGGTTTGGCCGCGGCCGAAAAAGGCCAGGAAGAAATAAAATTGGCTGAGAAAAAAGCCAAAAGCCTGCTGAAGGAAGCAAAAGAACAATCGGCGGAAATCGTCAGCGCTGCGCAAAAACGCGCCAATCAGTTGGTTGAAGAATCGAAAGACCAAGCTAAAAAAGAAGGCGAGCGTTTACTTGAAGCAGCAAAAGCCCAGATAGAGCAGGAGATGTTGCAAGCTAAAGAGAGTTTGCGCAAAGAAGTATCCTCACTGGCGTTGCGTGCCGCTGAACAGATTTTGAAAGAAGAAATCGATAAAGCCAAGCATCAAGACATTCTCAGCAAAGCAGCGGATCAATTGGGTTAAGCAATGGCTGAGATATCGACATTAGCAAGACCTTACGCGGAAGCCGCTTTCAAGCGCGCCAAGGAAACCGGGGCGTCTAAGCAATGGTCCGATTCGTTGACGTTTTTGTCTTTGGTCATTCAGGATGAGGCATTAGCTGCCATCGTCAAAAACCCGAGAGTGGGCAAACAGCATATAGCACAGTTGATTCTGGACATTTGCCAGGATCAGATCCATGAAGAAGCCAAGAACCTTCTGAAAGTGTTGATAGAAAATGACAAGCTGTCCTTGTTGCCGCAAATTTCGGTGATGTTCGAGCAGTACAAGGCGGATGATGAAGGCTACGTCAATGTTGATTTATACAGTGCGTACTCTCTGACAAAGGCCGAGCAAGGCAAGTATGTAGCCATGCTGGAAAAGCTTTTGCATAAAAAGGTCAATGCATCCGTTTCTGTCGATAAATCGTTAATCGGTGGCATCCTCGCAAAAGCGGGCGACAAAGTCATCGACGGTTCTATCAAAGGCCAGCTTCATCAATTAGCTAAAAGACTTTAAGAGTTAGAGCGGGAAAATAAAATGCAATTAAATCCATCAGAAATAAGTGATCTGATCAAAAAAAAGATCGAGAACTTCGACGCCCATATTGAGGCACATACCGAAGGCACCGTAGTGAGTGTCACCGACGGTATTGTTCGGGTTCATGGTCTGTCGGAAGCAATGCAAGGCGAAATGCTGGAATTCCCTGGCGGCTCTTACGGCATGGCTTTGAATCTGGAAAGAGACTCTGTCGGTGTGGTAATGCTCGGTGCTTACCAACACATCACCGAGGGCGATACCGTTAAATGTACCGGTCGGATTTTGGAAGTGCCGGTTGGTGAAGCCTTGTTGGGCCGTGTTGTCGATGCATTGGGTAATCCCATCGATGGCAAGGGTGCTATAGAAACCAAATTAAGTTCGCCGATCGAAAAAATTGCTCCTGGGGTTATTGCGAGACAATCGGTCGATCAGCCGGTGCAAATCGGTTTAAAAGCGATTGATTCGATGATCCCGGTCGGACGAGGTCAACGTGAGTTGATCATCGGTGACAGACAAACCGGTAAGACTGCGATTGCAATCGATGCGATCATCAATCAAAAAGGTACCGGTATCAAATGTATCTATGTCGCTATCGGCCAAAAACGTTCTTCTATCGCCAACGTGGTTCGCAAGTTAGAAGAGCACGGCGCGATGGAACACACCATCATCGTAGTGGCTTCTGCTTCTGAATCGGCGGCGCTGCAATTTATTGCGCCTTATACCGGTTGCTCCATGGGTGAATATTTCCGCGACATCGGTGAAGATGCGCTGATTATCTATGACGATTTGACCAAGCAAGCTTGGGCTTATCGCCAAATTTCCTTGCTATTGCGTCGTCCGCCAGGTCGTGAAGCGTATCCTGGTGACGTTTTTTATATTCACTCGCGCTTGCTGGAACGTGCAGCTCGCATCAACGCGGTTGAAGTAGAAAAATTGACTAACGGTAAGGTGAAAGGCAAGACCGGTTCACTAACTGCCCTGCCGATTATTGAAACCCAAGGCGGCGACGTATCCGCTTTCGTACCGACCAACGTGATCTCCATCACCGACGGCCAGATATTCCTGGAAACCGGTCTGTTCAACTCAGGCATTCGTCCTGCGGTGAATGCGGGTTTGTCAGTATCGCGGGTGGGTGGTGCAGCACAAACCAAGATCATTAAAAAGCTGGGCGGCGGCATTCGTCTCGATTTGGCGCAGTTCCGTGAACTAGCGGCATTTGCCCAGTTTGCTTCCGACTTGGACGAAAGTACACGTAAACAAATCGAGCGCGGTCAACGCGTTACCGAGTTGATGAAACAAAATCAATACGCGCCCATGTCGGTTGCGGAGATGAGTGTGTCTCTATACGCAGCAAACGCTGGATTCTTGGATGGTTTGGAAGTGAAAAAAGTCCGCGATTTTGAGGGGGCTCTACTCGACTTCATGAAAGCCGATGAATCTGCTTTGATGGCTAAGATCAACGAAAAAGGCGACTATAACGACGAGATTCAAAAAGGCATTCACGCTGCCATTGAACGTTTCGTCAAGACCGGTAGCTGGTAAAGGGTCCGCAAATGGCTGTTGGCAAAGAGATACGTACCAAGATCGCGAGTATTAAAAATACTCAGAAGATTACTCGGGCCATGGAAATGGTGGCGGCGAGCAAGATGCGTAAAACCAAAGACAGAATGCAGGCCACTCGGCCTTACGCGAAAAAGATAGGCCAGATCATCAAACATCTGGCTTATGCCAATCCCGAATACAAGCATCCTTTTTTGATCGAGCGCGAAGTCAAGCGCATCGGCATCATCGTAGTGAGTTCCGATAGAGGCTTGTGCGGAGGTCTGAATGCCAACCTATTCCGTAAGGTGTTGGGTGAAATGCAGCAATGGCAAAGCCGGGGTGTGGCGGTAGACGTCTGTACTATCGGTAGCAAAGCGGCAGGTTTTTTCAGCATGATCAGAGCCAATTTGATTGGCCAAGTTTCTAAATTGGGTGACACGCCGCACCAGAGCGAAATTATCGGCACGATCAAAATTATGCTGGATGCCTTCGCTGCTGGCGAGATTGATGAATTGTTTTTGATCAGTAACGATTTCGTAAACACCATGACACAAAAGCCGGTCGTGCAAAAATTGTTGCCGGTTTCCGTGAGCGATTTAGGCGAACAGTCCAAAGGTCGATGGGATTACTTATACGAACCTGATGCCAAAGAAGTATTGGATAGCTTGTTGATCCGCTATGTGGAGTCTTCGGTTTTCCAAGGTTTAGTGGAAAACAACGCTTGCGAGCAGGCAGCCCGTATGGTGGCAATGAAAAGCGCCTCGGATAATGCTGGAAATATTATCAAAGAATTGCAGTTGGTTTATAACAAAGCCAGACAAGCGGCAATTACGCAAGAGATTTCCGAGATCGTGGCTGGCGCTGCTGCTGTTTAGAGCATCAAGACAAGTTTAGATAGATTATTAAAGAGGACGACATAATGAGTTTGGGTAAAATCGTTCAGATCATCGGTGCGGTCGTAGACGTGGAGTTTCCACGCGATAACCTGCCGAGAGTATATGATGCGTTGAATGTTAAGGGCGGCCTGGTTTTGGAAGTTCAGCAGCAATTGGGGGACGGTGTAGTCCGGACCATTGCGATGGGCTCAACTGATGGCTTGAGCCGGGGCGTTGAAGTTGGCAACACCGGTGAAGCGATCAAGGTACCAGTCGGGCAGGCGACACTAGGACGCATCATGAATGTCCTCGGCGAACCTATCGATGAAAAGGGTCCTATCGGTGAGAAAGAGAAATGGACTATCCACCGTGACGCCCCGTCTTACGACGAACAAGCGCCAGCCAACGAATTGTTAGAAACCGGTATTAAAGTTATCGACTTGGTCTGCCCATTCGCAAAAGGTGGTAAGGTCGGTCTGTTCGGTGGTGCCGGCGTCGGTAAAACCGTTAACATGATGGAGCTGATCCGTAACATCGCGATCGAACACAGCGGCTTCTCCGTATTCGCCGGCGTAGGTGAACGGACTCGCGAAGGTAACGACTTCTATCACGAGATGACCGATTCCAACGTTATCGACAAAGTATCACTGGTTTACGGCCAAATGAACGAGCCACCAGGCAATCGTTTGCGCGTCGCGCTGACCGGCTTGACCATGGCGGAGTTTTTCCGTGATGAAGGTCGTGACGTACTGTTTTTTGTGGACAACATTTACCGTTATACCTTGGCGGGTACCGAAGTGTCGGCGCTCCTGGGTCGTATGCCTTCTGCGGTAGGTTACCAGCCTACTCTGGCCGAAGAAATGGGCGTGTTGCAGGAACGGATTACATCGACTAAAACCGGTTCTATTACCTCTATCCAAGCGGTATACGTGCCCGCGGATGACTTGACCGACCCGTCGCCCGCTACCACCTTCGCTCACTTGGACGCGACTGTCGTATTGTCCCGCCAAATCGCCGAGCTGGGTATTTACCCGGCTATCGATCCTCTCGATTCCAGCAGCCGTCAGTTAGACCCGTTGGTGATTGGTCAAGAGCATTACGATGTAGCGCGTTCAGTACAAGGTATTTTGCAACGCTATAAAGAGTTACGCGATATTATCGCGATCTTGGGTATGGACGAGTTGTCGGAAGAAGATAAACTGACTGTTTCCAGAGCGCGGAAAATCCAACGTTTCTTGTCGCAACCGTTCTTCGTGGCTGAAGTATTTACCGGTTCGCCGGGTAAATATGTATCCCTGAAAGATACTATTGCCGGTTTCAAAGGCATTATCAGCGGTGAATACGATAGTCTTCCCGAGCAAGCTTTCTACATGGTCGGTACAATCGACGAAGCCATTGAAAAAGCCAAAGGCATGTAAATCAGCTCATAGGAGAGTTTTAACATGGCAATGACAATTCATGTGGACATCGTCAGCGCGGAGCAGGAAATTTTTTCCGGCCTGGCTGAGATGGTCTTCGCCCCGGCCGAGATGGGCGATGTGGGTATCGCGCCACGCCATGCGCCATTAATCACCAAGCTCAAGCCTGGGGAAGTGCGGGTAAAGCTGAGCGACAAAGAGTATCAGGCCTATTATGTGTCCGGTGGCTTTTTGGAAGTACAGCCCCATTTAGTGACTGTTCTGGCTGATACCGCTATCAGAGCTAAAGACATCGACGAAGCGGCGGCATTACAAGCCAAAGCCAGGGCGGAGGAAATGCTCAGCGATAAATCGGGTAAATACGATTACGCGATTGCGCAGGCCGAATTGGCGCAAGCCGTAAACCAATTAAGAACCGTGGAAAGATTAAGAAAACGTGGTGCATAAACCATTTGTTGCGTAAAAATATAAGCCCGATGACGTCTCGTTATCGGGCTTTTTTTGTTTTAAGGAATAGCAATGTCGATTAAAACCATCATCTTGGCAGCTGGCCAAGGCACAAGAATGCGTTCATCGCGCCCGAAAGTATTGCATCAAATCGCGGATAAAGCGCTGTTGCAGCATGTCTATGAAACCAGTTCTTCGCTAGAAAATAATCAGATTTTCATCATCTACGGTCACGGTGGCGACACGGTCAAACAAACCTTGAGTAGTTTGGACGCGACCTGGATCGAGCAAAAACAGCAACTAGGCACTGGCCACGCCGTACAACAAGCCATCCATCATGTCGATGACCCCGATACCGTATTGATCTTATACGGCGATGTACCCTTGCTTAAAACCAAAACTATCCAAACTCTATTGCACAAGGTCAGCTTAACCTCACTGGCACTGCTTACCGTCAATTTGGACGATCCCACGGGCTATGGCCGCATCGTCCGCGATAAAGACCACGCCGTCGTGAAAATCGTCGAACAAAAAGACGCCAACGAGGCCGAATTGCAAATCACCGAAGGCAATACTGGCATTTTGGCTTGCAAAGGTAGTCAGTTGAAGCAGTGGTTGTCCCGGCTGAGCAATAACAACGCCCAAAACGAATACTACTTGACTGATATTATCGAAATGGCGGTAGAAGATGGTTTAAGTGTCGAAACCACCCAAGCTGGTAGCCAGGATGAAGTGTTAGGAGTGAATAATCGCAGCCAGTTAGCGCATCTGGAACGCGTGTATCAACTAGAACAAGCGCAAGTACTAATGGAAAAAGGTGTCACGCTGCGCGACCCGGCTAGGGTAGATGTGCGGGGTCGGTTTGCCGAGCTTGGTCAGGACATTGATGTGGATATCAACGTTATTTTTGAGGGGACAAACCGCATCGGCTCAAACGTGAAGATCGGGCCAAATTGTGTACTTAAAAACGCTAACATTGCCAATGATGTCGAAATTTTTGCCAACAGCGTGATCGAAGATGCCTCTGTCGGGGCTGGCAGCCGCATCGGTCCGTTTGCCCGTTTGCGACCGCAAACCGAACTTGCCGATCATGTTCATATCGGCAATTTCGTGGAAATAAAGAAATCCACTGTCGCCACCGGCAGCAAAATTAACCATTTGAGCTATATTGGCGACAGTGAAGTTGGCAGTAAAGTCAACATCGGTGCCGGCACCATCACTTGCAATTACGACGGCGTGAATAAGTTTAAAACCATCATCGAAGACGGCGCCTTTATAGGTTCAGATACCCAGTTGGTGGCTCCGGTGACGGTAGGTAAAAACGCCACAATCGGGGCGGGTTCCACCATTACCCGAGATACGCCGGAAAATCAGTTAACCCTTAGCCGGACAAAACAACTGAGCGTGCCGACCTGGCAGCGTCCGGTTAAACTGGCGGAGATTGTTCCCGACAATTCTCCGCACTCCTTACCTCCTTGTAAGTCGGAGAAATAATATGTGTGGGATAGTCGCGGGAATTGCGCAACGTAATGTTGTGCCCATTTTGTTGGAAGGCTTAAAGCGCCTGGAATATCGCGGCTACGATTCTGCCGGTTTGGCTGTGGTAAGTGACGGCGAAATTTTCCGCAAGCGGGAATTAGGTAAAGTCAAAGGACTGGAAGCGCTGATTGCGGCAGATCCTATCGAAGGTCATGTTGGTATCGCCCATACCCGCTGGGCCACCCACGGCAAACCCAGCACCCGCAATGCTCATCCACATGTTAGCCGCGACAAAGTGGCGGTAGTGCATAATGGTATTATAGAAAACCATGATCACCTGCGTTCGGCCTTGCAACAGAGCGGCTTCGAATTTACCTCCGAAACCGACACTGAAGTAATCGTGCATAAAATCGCGGAAGAGTTGCAAACCGCCGACAACCTATTAGGTGCCGTAAAAGCCACTGTCGCCACCTTGCAGGGTGCCTATGCGCTAGGTGTCGTCTACATCGATTGCCCGGATACCTTAATTGCCTGTCGCAAAGGCAGTCCGTTGGTGATTGGCGTTGGTATCGGCGAATATTTTATTGCGTCCGACATTGCCGCCTTATTGCCGGTTACCCAGCGCTTTATTTTTCTGGAAGACGGCGACATCGCCGAATTGAAAGTCGACAGCCTGGTTATTTACGACGAATACGACCATCGGGTTGAGCGCCCTATCGTTGAAAGCCAACTAAAAGCCGACTCGGTCGACAAAGGTAAATACCGCCACTACATGCTCAAGGAAATTTACGAGCAAGCCTGGGCCGTGTCCGAAACCTTGGAAGGGCGTTTCATCGATAATCGTTTGCAGGATAATGCCTTCGGTCATAATGCCGCTGAAGTGTTCGACCAAATCAAATCAGTGCAAATTCTGGCCTGCGGCACCAGCTACCATTCCGGTCTGGTGGCACGCTACTGGTTCGAGAAACTGGCGCGCGTACCGTGCTCCATTGAAGTCGCCAGCGAGTTCAGATACCGCAGTCCGGTCATATCTCCGGACACGCTGGTCGTCACCATCTCTCAGTCCGGCGAGACAGCCGACACGCTTGCTGCATTATTGGAAGCTAAACGCCTAGGCGTTAAACATTCCCTGGTAATCTGCAACGCGCCGGAAAGCTCGCTGGTACGAGAGTCCGATCTAGTGATGATGACCCGTGCCGGCCCAGAAATCGGCGTAGCCTCCACCAAAGCTTTCACCACGCAGTTGGTGGCATTGTTGATGTTGATAATAGCCGTAGGCCGCCGCTTTGAATTGACCAAAGAAACCGAGGACAAAATCGTTTCCGAGTTATTCAGCTTGCCAGGCAACATCGAAAAAGTGCTGAAACTCGACAACACCATCGAACTGCTGTCGCAGCGCTTTGCCGACAAGCACAACGCCCTCTTCTTAGGTCGCGGTACCCACTACCCGATCGCGATGGAAGGGGCATTGAAGCTGAAGGAGATTTCCTACATCCACGCCGAAGCCTATCCAGCCGGCGAGCTGAAACACGGCCCCCTGGCTTTGATCGACGCGGAAATGCCGGTCGTGACTGTGGCGCCAAACAACAACCTGCTGGAAAAGTTGAAATCCAATATCCAGGAAGTCAGCGCCCGTGGCGGGCAGTTGATCGTGTTTATGGACGAGGAGCTGGCGGAAAGCAGCGACGAAAACGTGCAGATCGTCAAAATGCCCAGCGTCGCCAACATCATCTCGCCTATCGTTTACACCATCCCGCTGCAACTGCTGTCCTACCACGTCGCCGTACTCAAAGGTACCGACGTCGACCAGCCGCGCAACTTAGCCAAGTCGGTGACGGTGGAATAGCGGAAGATTCGATGGAACGGATTCCGCGTTTGTTCGATTTGAATTTAAGGGTTTGTTGGGTTAAGTCTCGGCAAACCCTTTTTTGCTGCTTACGATCTACTCGTTGAATTTGGAATTAGGCAATGACGGAGGGAGGAGCGAGATCGGCCTAGAGCAGCCATTCGCGGTAAATGAATGATCGGGCTAATCAGTGCCTGATAACGGATGGGCGTTATCCAATGTCGTGTAAGATGATCAAATCAAATTCACAAAAATTTGGTAAATTGCAGTAAGGATGGGGTAAAAGTAGGTAGATCACCCTAGTGTTACCCTATCGACCCTCGGAGCTTACCGAGTTGCACTAATTTAAAATAACTATTACAGCGAGGTGCTTATGTTGAGTATTAAATCAAAAGAAATTAGCTTGGCGGTATGTCTTTGCACGCTATCAGTACTGTTAACGCCAGTGCCAACCCAGGCAGACACAGTAATGTTATTGGCTGCGGCAGAAACCGGGTCGGTAGCTGCGAGACAGGCGGCTGATCAGAAGGCCGCGCTGGCAAAAAAGGCTGCGGAGAGAGAGGCAAAAAAGGCAGCTGAGGCACAAATGCCGGCTGAGGCGGTAGTGCCCGCAGAGGACAAGGCACCTGCCGAGGTACCAAAGGGAAAATAATTGGTGTGTAGAAACCAATGGAGTCAGACTCCATTGGTTTTGAGTAGTCGCCTAACTCAATGCTCCAGCGAACTGCGCTAAACATAGCGTTATTTCGAAGCAGATTTTAGTTTCAAGTCAGTGCTGGATGGCGGTTTATCTCACGGCCGCCACCCGACCCATTGTCGCCAGATAAGATTTAATTTGCGGTGACAGTAAAACGCCAATGAGCTGTCATTCAAAATGTAGGTGCGATAAACTTGCGTAATAGCAAATGCATCCCTTCAACCCGCTATACATCTAGGATGAGGTATGGTTTCTCTTTCGCGAAACGGACAAATGGCTAGTATTACAGCCAACACAGTGGTAGATTGCTTGACTTGTTTTTTCTTAGCTATTAAACGGGTGGCTGATATTGATCGGAGTAACCAGCAAAACAACCAACGCCAGAACGCTCGCGAGTGACAGAGGTGCATTCACAGCAATTGATCTGTTTGCGGGAGCTGGAGGGTTATCTGAAGGCCTGCGAGAAGCCGGCTTCAATTCCCTGTATGCCAATGAAATTGTCCGCCGCTACTCAGAAACTTACGCCTTAAACCATCCAGAAACCGTAATCGACCATCGTGACATTCGCGCCGTCGATGCAAAAGAAGTCAGACAGCATCTTGGAGTCGTGCGCGGGGAACTGGACCTCATAGCAGGCGGGCCGCCGTGCCAGGGTTTTTCAATCAACGCCCCGGTTCGTTCCAATGACGATGATAGAAATCACCTATTTCGCGATTACCTCCGGTTCGTAGACGAATTCTACCCACGAGCAGTACTCATCGAAAACGTACCAGGCCTGGTCTCCTTCGAAGGCGGTATGACGCTGCAGGCAATCCTCACAGAGTTGGGAAATCATGGCTACCAGTCTGAAGTGCGTATTCTGTACGCGCCACATTACGGTGTGCCGCAAACCCGCTGGCGGACCATTATCATAGGCTTGCGCGAAGGGCAGGCGATACATGCCTTTCCGGTCCCCGCTTACGAAGCGCCCATTCGGGTCAATTTCACCTCATCCTTCGATGGCCGCAATATTGTGGCGTTGCCTGGAGAAGTCGAATTGCCGCGATTTATCTCCGTAAAAGACGCAATTGACGACCTTCCAGAATTAACCAACGGCGAAGCGGGGGAGGAAATTAAACAATACCGCACATTACCGCAGAACAATTTCCAGAAAGCCATGCGCGTCGCTTCTAAAGGTGTCGTTAATCATGAAGCGGCAAAACTGAGCAAAATAAACCTGGACCGCCTGTCCCACATCCCGCCTGGCGGCAACTGGACCGATATTCCGATGGATTTGCTGCCTAAGGGTATGCAGCGCGCCCGTCGCTCGGACCATACCAAACGCTATGGCAGGGTAAACCCAGATGGCATGGCCTCCACTATTCTGACCAAGTGTGATCCGCATTGGGGCGCTTATTTCCACTACAGCCAGGACAGAGCCTTTACCGTCCGTGAAGCAGCGCGCATCCAAACCTTCCCCGACACTTTCCATTTCACCGGATCGCGTGTCGAACAATACGAACAAGTCGGTAACGCGGTACCGCCGCTGCTGGCGGCAGCAATCGGGCATAGCCTCGTTGCTGTGATAGGAGCAGGACAAAGGGATTTGAAAAAGGCGATTTAATGGCAGCGGAAATATGGGAATTCTTCGGATACAGCACGGATGACAATTCTGAATCAGCCCTAGAGGCGGCAGAAACAGAAACCTGCCCCATTATCGGCACAAAGTGTGAAAAAACCTTTAATGATGGCGTAGTGTCAGGTGTCTGCACCATAAAGCCCATCACATCGGAGCCGGTCATCTGCTGCCCCACCCGGCTTTATGCGGACGATTACCAGATACTCAAAGATGTATCGCTTAAAGCCTTCGAGCAGGAACTGCCACTAGTGCCGGGACGGGAGGCCGTCGCCTATGCGCGAGAAAACAGTCAGAGCTGTATAGCCGTCTTCGGGAGGGGTTGGGGCGGTGAACTCAGGTTGCCGCAAAAGTCTGGCAGCGGAGGTTATTTTGTCGACTGGGTGCTCGGTAAGCTCGGTGAGGACGGCAGCTTGCAGGAGTTTACCGCAGTCGAAGTGCAAACCATCGATACCACTGGAAACTACCGTAACGGTTTTGCCGCGCTGAGAGCCGGCAGAACCGTTGAAAAGACCACTGCCGGCCTGAATTGGGAAAACGTCTCCAAGCGAATACTGCCCCAGCTTATCTACAAAGGCCAGGTCTTACAGCGCGAAGAATTATGCAAAAAAGGCCTGTTCTTTGTTTGCCCTGAGCAGGTGTTCGAACGCATTGCCAAAAGGCTTGGTGGAAAGGATAGTTTGATACGCTACGCGTTGCAGCCGGCGTCAATTACTTTCTTAGCTTATAGCCATGATACTGAGGGTGCGCGAGGCGGCAGTGAATTGCTTCCGCTAAAGCAAGTTCTATCTCACACCACCACGGTGTACAAGGTGCAGGAGGCGTTCAACAACGTAACCCTGCCGGAAGAGAATGTTTACCGTAACGCCATATTGAAAGCCCTGGAAGCAATCAAGTAGCCTCAATGTAATCGAGGATTCGAAGGTCAACCCCCTCGATTCAGCTAACGCTGCATCAAGGCTACGCAAGGCAATCCATGGGAATTTTCCCCAATCTTGGTTTCTGTTCACCTGGGCTACGCACTTTGCCGGAATCAATGGTATGGTTCTAACATATAAAATCACTCCTTTTCAGAAAAATAGCCTACGCTTTTTCTCTGCGGACCGGCGCGGTTGGTGCGCGAATTCGGCAACTTTGCAGGAGATTGAGATGAGTCAGAATTTGTTATCGTTAACTTTCAGCGATGCGGCTTTGAATACCTTGGAAACCCATTTCACCGGCTTTGCGTCGCTGTCGCCCGACCAGCGACGCAGTATTCTGGAGATGGGCGATAAGACCGAAGCGTTTTGTCGGCAGACTATGGTGCTGGCCGCACAAAACGCCCAGGCGATTCCGCACAATTTGAACATGCCCGAGGCGTAAGCCGACATGACCAGCCTCGACCAACTGCGGCCTAGGCTGCATCGGCTGCGGGATTTGCAGGCGCGCGGCGATGATATCGATATGGTGCTAGGCAGCGATATATACAGCTTCTGTCTGGACGCTCACACCTCGCTGAAAATTGCCAGTAAAGGCGCGGCGCTGGGAACGCTAGTGCAAGCGATGGCGGTGTGCTTCAATCGCAAGCCGCGATAAGCTTGTTCGCAAGGTAAAAGTCATTAGGGTCAGCCAAATCAGTTCAAACCCAAACCTACTCGTCCTCGCGCGCAGGCCAACGAATCGTTCGCGTGCGGCAAATTATTGCATTTTAATAGCTGACCGGCGCATTGGCGAAAGGATGTACGGTTCAGCTCCGATTTCAAAGGAAAAGTCTGTGGTTAAGGCGTTATGGGAGTAAGGCTTTCAACCTAACAACCATCTGCCTATTCGCGAATTGGGACGGGTGGCTCACAATTTTCACGAACTCGTTTATAGTGCAAGCGTCATCGCCGGTATAGCCGGGCTATGCAAGTTTTATGGCATCAATAGGGCCTTTAGCTACGAATGCACCTCTTGACCATGAGTATTTTGACGGAGTAGGTAAAGCTGAGATGAGTCGTATCCTGTTCGCCTGGGAATTGGGAGGTAACCTAGGGCATATCACCCGCCAACTGCCGATAGCCCGGCAACTGCGGCAAAAGGGACACCAAATCTTCTTTGTAGTCCGGGACACCGCCGTGGCGGCCCAACTGCTCACGCTCGAGGGATTTGCTTACACTCAGGCGCCCATTAACATCGATAAGAAGCGGCTACCCCACCCGGTCAACTACGCTGAAATTCTGATTGCGTCGGGCTATGCCGACCCGGCGGTTTTGTTGGGCTTGGTGCAGGGCTGGATTGGTTTAATCCGGCTATTCCAGGCCGACCTCATGGTCGTAGACCATGCCCCCACTGCCCTAGTTGCCGCCCGTCTGACCGGCTTGCCCGCCATCACGATCGGCACCGGTTTTTAAATACCGCCCAACTGTTTACCGCTGCCGTCTATCCGTCCGTGGGAAACCATCCCGACGGAACGGCTGTTACGAGCTGAACACTATGTCCTGGAACGGCTTAATACCCTTTCGACCTTTTTAAAGGGTGGTGCTATCGAACGCATCACCGATTTATTCCAAGGCGCTCGCAAAGTATTGGCAACCTTCGCCGAGTTAGACCATTATGGTGCACGTGAAGGCGAAAATTACGTTGGCCCCTTATTTACAGCTACCACAGGTCAACCCGTTACCTGGTGCCTAACCGATCAACCACACGTATTTGCCTATTTACGGCCTGACTCGCCTGGTTTTGAAAATCTGCTTAAAGCCTTATCAAAACTCTCGGCGGAAGTCATTGTGGTTGCGCCTGGGATCAAGCCGGCCCACATTCAGGCATTTGCCACGCCAAACTTATGCATCCTCACTCAACCCGTCCAAACCGAACAGCTTTTTAAAATGACAGACTGTGTCGTGACGACCGGCGGTACGGGTACCGTGAGTCAATGCCTGTTGGCGGGTGTCCCGCTGTTGCTGGTTCCGCAAAATGTGGAGCAATTTCTGATGGGCCTGCGCGTCGAGGCGCTAGGCGCTGGGATAGCGGCCAGGAATAACCGTCAGGAACAAGATTTCGCCGGGCTATTGGAAGCATTGTTAAAAAAATCGTGTTTTCGGCAATCCGCACAAGCGTTTGCCCAACAGTACGCCGGCTACGCGCCTGGTGACACTATAGATAATGTCATCCAGTTGATCGACAACACCTTAAAAACACCGGCATGCAGTGTCAATGCAACGCATGCTCGTTAAGCCAGCAAGCAACTCAACTTGTAGGGTAAGCGTAGTACTGGATTTTTATCAAAATAACGAGTGATGTCCGGATGTTTTTCAAGCCCAAGTTCACTGGCTGCTGATTTTATAGCCTAGATAGTCATGCCCCGATCCTGACATGTGCAACGAATTTAATGTTCCGTGCTGAGGGATTCGAGTCGGTAAAACGTCTTACTTAGAATTCAACATGCCTAAGGTTTGGGGCTACGACGGAAATGCCTAACCGAAAAAGCCAAACAGAAAAGCAAAGCCAATCACACAAGAGTGGTTCCTTAGGCCAAAAATCGTGATTCACCTCAAAAATATTTTAAATAAATGGTCGCTGATTGGACTTTTGGACAGGCGTAGCCTAAAAAGCTTTCGTTGATAATTCGCTAACGCGTATTGTTATCGGCACCAACGGGCTGGCCTGATAAAACAAAACCGCAACCCACTTAAGCCTCTAGCTATATTTTATGGAACCGATCATCAATAGGGAATGTGCTTGCCGTATGTATACCCAACCTTTTGCACGATAAATCGATTTGATGCCTTCAGGTCTTTTAGGAAACGGTAACCATTTTGACGATCACGGGAATAACTGAGATTGATATGAATTTGAATAGTTTGAAAATACGGCGCAATGCCCGTTGGTTATTGTGCCCTACGGCCTTGGTGGTCATGTCCGGGGTTGAGAGTAGTTGGGCGTTCCAATTGAGACTTCGTAGTAAAAATACTTCATCCCAACTCAGGAGAAATTCAATGACTGCATCGACAATAACGACTTATCTGAAATACATGCAACTGCAAGTGGTGGCGGAGGCGTTTTTAATTGACGAATTTGGTCATTTATTAATTCCAGAAACGGATAAAGCGAATCAGTCGCTGTGTGGGAAGGCAAGGCTGGCACGGGTTATACGGAGACAGCATAAATGATTGGAATTGGATTGATAGTTTTCGTATGTATCTGGGTTGTCATTGCGATATGGATTGGCGCAAAACTGAGCAATATTAAGTTGTTCTCAAAGTTTACCAAAAATAATGAAACAGGCCAGCCGACAACGGGGCATTTTCTATTACGGTGCTTGTTCGTTGCCTTGGTTTTTTTATTACCCCTTATAGATCAGATTATTGCATATCCAAAGTGGAGACAATTGTGTGAACACAGTGAAGACTATGAATTCGGTCCAAATATGGATGCTAAAAAAGCATTTGACAGAGAAATATATCTAAGATTTGAACACCTAGAAGAAACCATTTTTCCAGGTGTTGACGTCTCGTATACAGTTAAATATGTACTTGATGCAAAAACCAATCAATTGATTTTGAAAAAACCACATTTTAATTATCACGCTAGAGCTTTTTTGGGGTTACCAGTAAGCAGTGGCGGTTATCCCGCATTGTTGCTGAAAGGATGCGTTGAAAACTACGAAATAATGGATAACGGTGAAAATGTAATGAAAAAACTACAGCTTAAAGAAGTTGAAAATTAACAGGAATCAACATTATGTCTATATCTGCCCTAAATTCTGCTTTTGTTAACGCACTGTTAGCCGATGCATCGTATGTTAATCTGAAAGGAAATGACAATATTTTATTAACAGGACAAGATTTAACTGACGCGTTAGCGCTACGCCTTACCCAACCACTTGCCGAGTTCATCACGCAAAATTTTACCATCAAGACTCAGGAAATTGCTCCCAGCGAAAGCTTTTCAGCAGTTGTTTGGGAAGGCAAGGCCGGAACAGATTACGCCAGTAAAGTTTTTCTCTCCATGCGGGGCACAGCCGATGGAGCCGATCTTGTTGATGACGTTGGACTAGCTGCACTAGGGGTGCCCTATGACCAACTTGCCGAAATGGTTAACTGGTGGTTACGGGAAACGACCCCTGTGGGCCAGCATGTGACACAATTAAGGGTTTCTGGTGGATTAGGTTATTATTTTTTTGAAATTGATAACAGTGTAAACGTACAAGGTACTGGCCATCTAACCAATATCTCTCATATTGATTCAGTCAATGGGCATAGCCTTGGTGGGTATCTTGCCACTAGTTTTGAACGTATTTTTGGAAGTAATGTTTCTATTGGACAAATATCGACATTTAACAGCGCTGGGTTTGGTAATACCTCTGCGCATTTCCTTAATATTAATGAAGCCTTTGCAAATATATCCAACTTGACTGGCCTTATATTTGATCCTGCTTTTAATGGCGGTTTACAAACTAATTTTTTTGGTGAAAACGGCTTTGAATTTACAACAAATGTTTGGCGGCCTATAGGATTTAATCAAATTGGGGGACGAGTTGGTCTTTACCAAGAAGATGGTTTAGCACTTGCACTTGATGGGGCGTTCTATAATCACTATATGTACAAGCTCACCGATTTATTAGCTTTAGGTGATGCCATTTCAAAGCTAGATAATAATTTCTCAATTGATCAGTTAAATGATTTGATTAAAAACGCTAGTAATCAGATGGATTCCTCGTATGAAAGTCTTCTTGACGGTTTAAGAAAGACCATTTTAGGTGGTGACATTGTCGAGACCGTCGTAGGTGATACATCTAATGGCACCCCTGATCCCGAGCCGGCATCACGGATTGATTACCACGACAATCTTCTTCAACTGATAAGCGATCAAGTTTTTAAGGACTTGATAGGCAGAGTCAGTATTACCGCTCCGCCGTCAAGTACCAGTGAAGCGCGAGTTGATTTTGGAAAGTTTTTAAGCCTGTACTACCTCACCCCGTTTGCCTTACACAGTGACGACCCGCTATTTGAAGCGATCCTGGGCGGAGCGAATAGCGGCTTATATACCGACTGGTTGCAGGATGTGGCGTTGACCGATGCGCAACGCGCCAGCGGATTGGCTTACTTCAGCGATCAGTGGCTTAACGATCGCGCCACGCTGTTGCAGCAGACGCTGGCACGTAATACCGGCGATAGCGAAACTGCACCCGGGGACGGCAATCTGACTTTTGAAGATTTGGCGACACAACAAGTGTTTTCCACCGACGACGTCGTCGAGGTGGAGTTCAGCAATCAAATTCGCTTCGGAGATAATCAGTCCAATCATTTGTCTGGAGGAAATTTAGGCGACCACCTCTATGGTGGAGGCGGTGACGACCTGATGACGGGAGGCAAGGGCAACGACTACCTGGAAGGCGGCAGCGGCAGCGACATTTACGCCTTTGTCGCTGGCGACGGCATCGATACTATTTTGGATATCGGTGGTCAGGGTAAAATCACACTCGACGGAATTCAGGCCAAGGGCCAAACCGGTATCGATGCCAACCAATGGTTCAAGTTCAGCGATGCCACTTGGCAGGACGATAATCACAAAATCCGCTACCAAGTACAAACCGAGGAAGGCGGCGCTCAGACCTTGTACATCCTGCGCAAGGGCGATGTCGTCAAAGTCCTCAACTGGCACTCCGGCGAGTTAGGAATTACCCTGGGCGACGGCGCGGGGTCGGGCAGCGCGGACTACACCTACCTGGGCGACCAGCGCGCACCGACTACGGGTTCTCCAGGTTCATTAACCTACAATTGGGGGGCGACCTCCTGGTCGGCTGACGGGACGCTGACTGACGGCGTTGTCGAAGAAAACTTCAACGATGTGATTTATGGCGATTACCATAATGCCAACGACAAAGACGTTATCAACGGTTTGGGCGGCAACGACGCTCTGGATGGCCGAGGCGGAAACGACCGGATCGACGGCGGTGCCGGCGACGATTTGATCGGCGGCGGGGCGGGCTCAGACACCATTCACGGCGGAACCGGCAACGACGAAATTCTCAGTGCCACCGGCCTAAGCGCGCCGCAACGCACTGGACCTAACGATATCTGGCAACCGCCCAGTGGCAAAACGGTATGGATACAAGGTAGCACTTGGGGTGTATACAATAATGTGAACAACACCCAAACTATAAGTGGCGGCGGATCATTGACGCTGGATAATACCCCGGATGTCGTCTACGGCGATGCCGGAAATGACGGCATTACTGGCGGGCACGGCGATGATTATTTGGACGGCGGAGCGGATAACGATAATCTGACCGGCAGCGGCGGCAACGATCTGCTGATCGGCGGTAGCGGCAATGATTTTATGCGTGGCGACGGCACCGTTGCCACCGGGTTTTATTCGACCACCCCGTCTTCGCTGCACGGCAAGGATTTTCTGGACGGCGGTGCGGGTATCGACGTATTGGTCGGCGACGGCAACGAGGATATCTTGCTCGGCGGCGCTGACAACGACACCTTGTGGGGCGACGCGCCGGAAAGCGGTCTGGCCGTGCAATATCACGGCAATGACTACCTGGAAGGGGGCACCGGCAATGACACGATCTACGGCAATGGCGGTGACGTACCCTGATCGGTGGAACCGGTAATGACGAACTCTACGGCGGTGCGGGTTTCGATACCTACATCATCAATGCCGGCGATGGCATAGACCACATCATCGATAGCGATCCCGAGAAAAACAGCAAAATCATCTTCGGCAACGGCGTGAAGTCCAACGATGTTAAATTGCGTTTGGGTTCGCTGATGCTCGATCTGGGCAACGGCAACGCCGTGCACATCGAAAATTTCGACCAGACCGACGTGTTCAACACCTCATCGGTCAGTAGTTTTGAGTTCGCCGACGGCACCACGCTCAGCATAGACCAACTCCTGGCACGCGGCTTCGACCTGGACGGTACCGATCAGAACGATACCGTTTTCGGTACCAATACCACCGACCGGATCAACGGGTTGGACGGCAATGACCAGTTGGTTAGCGGCGCCGGCAACGACACCCTTTTGGGGGGTGCCGGCATGGATTATTTGCAGGGTGACGATGGGGATGATTACCTTGACGGCGGGGATGGCGATGACCTCAGCACCCTAAATGGCAACGTGCTGTTTGACGGCGGTCTTTCGGGTGGGGCCGGCGACGATACGATTTATGGCCGTGCAGGAAAGGATGAACTGGCAGGTGGCGACGGCCAAGACCTGCTCGACGGCGGCACGGAAGACGATTTTCTGTTTGGCGAAGCCGGCAATGACAGGCTATTGGGTGGGGATGGTGACGATAAATTGAGCGGCGGAGAAGGCAACGATATACTCACCGGTGGCGCAGGTCTAGATTATTTCAATGGCGGTGCCGGTGACGACACTTACCTGGATCTCGCTGCCGAAGACGTGATCTTTGACAACCAAGGCAGCGATACCATCGAATTGTTAGGTGCAAATGGGCTGGCTACAACAGACGCCCTCAGCAAATCCGGAAATTCAAGTTTGGCCGTCAAGCTGGACAACGGCGACACGCTAAACCTGGTGAATGTGTTTTATGGCACCCATTACAATTTGAAATTTGGCAATAGCTCGACCATTGACCTTGAGGCCATGATTGGCAGCACACTTACTACTGCCGTTTCCTTGGGGCTGGAAGACAACGGCGGGCGCTTGTACGGTGGTGCAGGGGCGGATAATTTATATGGCGGTGCTGGCAATGACGCACTAAGCGGCGCCTTGGGTGCTGACAAACTCTATGGCTATGCGGGCAACGACACCCTGAACGGCGGGGCCGGTAACGACATCCTAGATGCTGGCGCCGGTGACGATACTCTGATCGGCGGTGTCGGCCAGGACTTGTTGTTGGGCGGCGCCGGGAATGACGTGTATCAACTGGATGCCAATGCCGGTCCCGATCTGATTACCGATAGCCAAGGCCAAAATTTGATCCGTTTCGGTGCCGATCTCGATCAGGCCGCGCTGACCGTTTCGGTTCTAACCATTGCCGGCCAAACCGCGCTCACCTTGAAAGTAGCCGGCGTCGAACTGGCCACTATCACCCAAGGGCTGACGACTTACCGCTTCGAATTGGCCGACGGTAGCCAAATGAGCGCGGACGAATTCATGTTGAATTTTCGCAGCGATGCCGTCACCCAAAATGGCAATGACAGCGATAACATTTTATTCGGCGGACGCGCTGCCGACAGTCTTTCCGGCAATGCCGGCAACGACACGCTGTGGGGCGGTGGCGGCAACGACCGGCTGTTTGGCGGTTTGGGGGCCGACGACTACCACTACCGACTGGATGACGGTCACGACATCATTCAAGAAACCGATGTTGCCAATGCCGGCCAAAGCTCGCAAGACCGCGTCGTGTTCGGTCCCGGCATTGAGGTAAGCGACGTGGTCTTTAATCATCGAGCCAACGGTGATCTGTCGCTCAGCGTCGCTGGTCTGACCGATGCCATCACCGTGGTTGGCTGGTATGCGGATCCGGCTCAGCGCGTGGAAAGTTTCGTGTTTGCCGATGGCCAACAAGTCAGTGCCGATAGTCTGCTTGCCCTGCCTTTGGCGCCGCAGCTTGGCGGTGCCGGCGATGACAGTTTGGTCGGGAGTGCGTTTCGCGACATTCTGCGAGGCGGCAACGGCAATGACCTGTTGAGCGGAAATGGCGGCAACGACGACTTGTATGGCGATGCCGGCACCGATAGTTATGTGTTTGCCATGAACAGCGGCGCAGATCAAATATTCGAAGTGGCGGGCGAAACCTCTATCATCGAACTTAACGATTACGATTTATCGCGTTTGGCCGGTACCCGCGTCGGCGACGACTTATTACTGAGTGTCAGCGGTGCCGCCGACAGCATGACTTTGACGGGTTTTTATACGCAAAGTCACGATTGGCAAGTTAAAACACCGTCAGGTACTTCGCTTAGCGTTGCCGAGCTGCTATCAAACAACGCAGCCTATCTGACCAGTCGTAGCGAGCTGACAGGCTTGCAGGATCATTGGCTCGCGGGTGTTCGAGATAGTGTCACTCAGGCGCAAAAAGCGGCAGGCATGGTAAGCACCGCCGGAGAGATGTCTTTTCAATTTGATATTAGCCAAACGGCGACCAGTTACACTCGGGCAAACGGTTACGGCGGATGGATGCCGTCGAATGGGGCTAGCTACACGATTAATAGGCCTGCAGTGGCGATTGGTGGCGTCAGTTTTGTTCCTTACGCGAGCGACAACGCCAATATTAATTATCAAGTCGATTCATCCGGTTCTGTTCTTAAGAACGTAGTTGTGGACTGGAGCGGGCCGGAAGTGGCATCAAGCTTACGCGTATACTCCTCGACAACGGGACATTATCTGTACACTACGGAACAATTAGTTAATCTTATTCTATCGCTAGGGGTTAGCGGTATGGAAAATCCTTATGTGTTTACCGAAACCCCGCTGTATACCACCACCACTACGACAACCCACTATACCGGCAAGGTGCGGTCGATGATGCCCGCAGACGGCACAGGCTACGGTGTCGACAATGTTCAGGCGCAAAACTTTTTCCAACTGGGTAACTATCCGACTACGCTGTCCATGTCCGTAGCGAACTCGGCTATCATAATTGATCAAGTCACGGCGGGCGATAGCGATAACACCATTCGTTATTCGGGCGACTTAGGCATTGTGCAAGGCGGGGCCGGTAATGACACCATTCGGGCAAATGGTTATGATGTTTCGATTGGCAATCAGTCGTTCGCTAGCCAACTTTTCTTGGATGGCGGTGTCGGTAACGATTTGATTGTCGGTGGTCTCGATAGCGATACCATCGTCGGTGGCAGAGGTGACGACATGCTGCGTGGTGAAACGGGGGATGATCGTTACTACTTCCTCGCTGGCGATACCGGCACCGATCTGGTGTATGACGTGGGCTACGGTGGTCCAGTGGACAATGATACGGTGGTGTTCGGCGCGGGCATCACCTTGGCCAATCTCAGCTTCTCGTGGGGTAACGAAGCGTTGCCGGGTTACACCTATGGCAATTACGACGAATCGCGCCTCCGGATGTTTCAAACCTTAGACATCACTTGGCAACCCGGCTCTGTAGCCAGAATTGTCATGCCCACACCGTTTGTTAATAGCTATGGAACAACCGTTGTCAGCAACGATTGGGAGCAAACCGGCATCGAGTATTTTGAGTTTGCCGATGGCAGTCGCATGAGGATGACGCAAATATTGGCGTCGGCCAATGTGCCGGTTCGGCCTACTCTGGGCCGTCCAGGTGACAATATGGTGGCTGGTACGGTGGGCGCTGACGAGTTGCTAGGATTATCAGGGGCCGACGATTTGTATGGTGGCTTTGGCGCGGATACGCTGATTGGCAACGCCGGCGACGATTGGCTGTTTGGCGGAGCCGGCGATGACCGCCTGGAAGGTGGGATGGGTGATGACAGTTATTATTTTCTAGCGGATGAAGTCGGGACAGATTTGCTGTATGACTTGGGGTACGGTGGAAACTATGGCGGCGGTTATGGGGGAAGCTACGGCGGTGGCTATGGTGGAGATTATGGCGGAAATAACGACACTGTCGTGTTCGGTGACGGTGTCAGTCTATCTAACTTCAATTTTGCTTGGAACGAGGAGGCACTGATCTCGGCGGTTGATGGCAGCACTCAGTGGTATCAAACCTTGGATATTACCTGGCAACCGAATTCTACCGTCAGAATCGTCATACCGCGTGCCGATAGAAACGACGCCGAGAAGATAGGCATTGAATACTTCAAATTTGCCGATGGCAGTCAGATGACAATGGCACAAATGCTGTCGCTAGCCGGACCATCTCCTGAACATAGTCCCATCATTAACACCCCGTTGGCTGATCAAGTGGCTACGGAAGATATGCCTTTTTCTTACACTATTCCACAGGATGCCTTTATCGATCTCGATGCCGGAGACAGCTTGCGCTATAGCCATGATGGCTGGCCTGGGTGGTTGAATTTTGATCCAGAAACCTTGACCTTTAGCGGAACACCGCCTTTTAGCGGCGCTACGGATCTTTACTCACCCAGTGATTGGTGGAATGTTACAGTTACTGCCACTGATCGATTCGGCGCATCGATCAGCAATAGCTTTAGGTTAACCGCAAATCCTATTAATAAAGTCACGGGGACCACGAGCAGCGACAGTCTGTTGGGAACGGCCCTAGCTGATCAATTAATCGGTCTGGCCGGTTCCGACCAACTGGATGGTGGGTCAGGCACCGATAAGCTGATCGGTGGTTTAGGTGACGATAGGTTAAATGGCGGAGCCGGTGATGATCTGCTTTACGGTGGCGACATCTTGGATAATTCAGTAGCCACGCCGATTAATCAGTTAGTGATCAATGCCAAGGCTAGTTTTTTGAACGATGGGGTTGGGGCACGAATGGATGTGTACATCAATGGTCTCCTTAAAACCAGCTTTAGTGTCACCAATACCCAAAACTATCAAGCCTACACGGTCGACCCGGCATTGCTGGGTGTCGACGGACACAGGATCGAGGTGGCCTTCAGCAACGATAGCACCATTGCGGGCACGCCGGCGCAAGACCGCAATCTGTTTGTGAGCGGTATTGTTCTGAATGGCGTCGCCATTGCAACCACCACCGCCGGCGTTTATTACGACATTGGCCCTGCGACCAAGGCGCTGGATGGCCAAAACTTGTTGGCCGGTCAAGTGACAATGCCGTGGAACGGTGCTTTGCGCTTCAATCTGGATGGCAACGACCGACTGGATGGCGGCATAGGTGCGGACACCATGATAGGCGGATTCGGGAACGATATATACATCGTAGACAATGTTGCCGATACGATTACTGAAATGATCGATGCCGGCATTGACATGGTGCAAAGCACCATCGACTACGATTTGAAAAACACGGCTAATGTTGAAAACCTTATGTTGGTTGGTGCAGATGCGCTAGATGGCATCGGCAATGCGCTTGACAACACCCTTTTCGGCAACCTGGTCGGTAATAGTTTGGACGGTGGTCTGGGGGTTGATCGCATGGTCGGCGGCCAAGGTGATGACTACTATATTGTTGACAACAACGGCGATATCGTCGTGGAAAACAGCGGCGAAGGCACTGATACCGTGTTGTCAGAGGTGAGTTACAGCTTGTCCGCCAACGTCGAAAATCTTTCCTTGACCGGTACTGCCGCAATTAATGCCACCGGCAATACGCTGAATAATATCCTGGAAGGCAACGCCGCCAACAACACCCTGAACGGCGATGCCGGCGAAGACACCCTGAAAGGTCAAGCCGGTAACGACAGCGTTAATGGTGGGGCCGGTGATGATGTGTTATATGGCGGTGATCTCATTGATGGCGTGCCGGCCACGCTTGTTAACCAATTGGTGATCAACGCCAAGACGAACCTGTTGAACGATGGCGCCGGCGCCCGGATGGACGTGTATATCGACGGTGTGTTGAAAACCACCTTCAGTGTCACCAACACCGCAGCTTACCAAGATTACACCGTTGATCCTGGTTTATTGGGCATTGGCGCGCACCTCATCGATATCGCCTTTAGCAACGATGCGGCAATCGCCTCGCCCCCTCAAGACCGCAATTTGTATGTCAATACGATTAAAATCAATGGACAAAGCATTGCAAATTCAGCTGATGGCGTTTATTACGATATCGGCGCGGGTACGGGGGCTTTAGACGGTAAAAATCTGATTGCAAGCCAAGGGGTGATGCCGTGGAACGGCGCGCTACGTTTCAACCTGGACGGCAATGATCGATTGGACGGCGGAATCGGCGCGGATACGATGGCGGGCGGGTTAGGCAACGATATCTACACCGTCGGCGAAGCCGGCGACAGCGTTATCGAAGCGGCCAATGCCGGCATCGATCTTGTCCAGAGCAGCATCAGCTACGATTTGAATCAAGCCGCCAACGTTGAAAATCTGACCTTGACCGGTTCGGCAACCATTAACGCCATCGGCAATGCGCTGGACAACACCTTACTGGGGAATGCGGCAGACAACCGGCTGGATGGCGGCTTGGGCATCGACCGTTTAGCCGGTGGCCTAGGCAACGATACCTACGTGGTTGATAACGGTAGCGATGTGATAGTGGAAAACGCCAATAGTGGTATCGATTCTGTCGAGTCCTCTATCTCATGGACTTTGGGTGGCGAGCTGGAAAATCTGACTTTGACCGGCTCAACAGCCAGCAATGGCACGGGGAACGCGTTGAACAACGTGCTCAAGGGCAACAGCGCCGGCAACAGCCTATCCGCTGCGGCCGGTAACGATACCCTGGATGGTGGTGCAGGCGCCGATACGCTGACCGGCGGCATCGGCAACGACACCTATGTCTTGGGTCGGGGTTACGCTGCGGACACGGTAGTGGAGAACGATGCGACAGCGGGTAACACCGACATCGCCCAATTCCTGTCGGGCATCACCGCTGATCAGATCTGGTTACGCCACGTTGGCAACAACCTGGAAGCCAGCGTTATCGGCACGTCGGATAAATTGGTGGTGAAGGACTGGTATACCGGCGCAGCCAACCACGTCGAGCAGTTCAAAACTACTGACGGTGCGTTGACCTTGCTGGACAGTCAAGTGGAAAACCTGGTGTCGGCGATGGCCGCATTTGCCCCGCCGACCGCCGGTCAAACCACCTTGCCGACCGATTACCAAGCTGCGTTGGCACCGGTGATTGCGGCGAACTGGAAATAAACTATAGGCAAGGCGCAGGGATCAGGTAAAAGCCGCTCGGATTAGTTAGTCTGACTCGATGCGGCTTTGGCCTTGGTTTGGTGCTCCGGGTCCCAATAAGCCACTTAATATTTTTACTCTCCTTTCAAGCTATTTTCGCGTGCAATGACAACTACTTCTCCCGCTAACGGCGCCCCCGCCGCTACCCTCGACACCGGCTTGGCCTGTCTGGCGATGCTGGCCCGTCTGCACGGCGTTGCCGTCGATCCCGACCAACTGGCTCACCAGTTTCGGCCCAGTGGTCAGCTATTTGGCGGCGACGATATTCTGCTGGCCGCCAAAACGCTAGGCTTGCAGGCCAAACGGGTCAAGACCTCACTGGCCCGCTTGGATAAAACGCCGGCACCGGCTATTGCCGTTTCAGGCGACGGAAGTTTTTTCGTCCTGGCTCGCGTCGATAACGGCCAAGTCTTGATACACGACCCGGTTGCTGCTCGCCCCGAACAAATGCCGTTAGAGGCATTCGCCGAACGCTGGTCCGGCGCCCTGATCTTGTTTACCTCGCGGGCCTCGTTGGCCGCCGAGCTAGGCAAGTTCGATTTCACCTGGTTTATTCCGGCCATCGTCAAATACCGCAAGCTGTTGTTGGAAGTGTTGCTAGTCAGTCTGGTCTTGCAGTTGTTTGCCCTCGTCACCCCGCTGTTCTTTCAGGTAGTCATGGACAAGGTCCTGGTGCACAGAGGTTTTACCACCTTGGATGTCATCGCCATCGGCCTGCTGGTGGTGACCTTATTCGAAGTGCTGCTGACCGGCTTGCGCGGCTATGTATTTGCCCACACCACCAGCCGGATCGATGTCGAGTTGGGAGCCCGGCTATTCCGGCATCTGTTGAATCTGCCGATGGCCTATTTCGAAGCCCGCCGGGTCGGTGATTCGGTGGCGCGGGTGCGCGAATTGGAAAACATTAGGGCCTTTTTGACTGGTAATGCGGTGACGGTCGTGTTGGACTTGCTGTTCTCGGTAGTGTTTCTGGCGGTGATGGCCTATTACAGTGTGGACTTGACTTTGATCGTGTTGGTGTCCTTACCCTGCTATGTCTTACTATCAGTATTGTATACCCCGCTATTACGGGGCCGCTTGCACGAGAAATTCAATCGCGGCGCTGAGAATCAGGCCTTTCTTGTGGAAGCGATTTCCGGCATCGGTACCGTCAAGGCCATGGCGGTAGAGCCGCAACTGACACGGCATTGGGACAAGCAGTTGGCCGGTTATGTCTCGGCCGGCTTTCGTACCGCCAGCGTCAGCCTGTTCGCCAATGCCGGTGTCACCTTTATCGGTAAATTGGTCACTGTGGCCACCATGTGGCTGGGTGCCCGCTTGGTGATTGATGGCGAACTCAGCGTCGGTCAATTGATCGCCTTTAACATGCTGGCCGGCCACGTCGCCCAGCCGGTAATGCGCTTATCGCAGTTGTGGACTGACTTTCAGCAGACCGGCATCTCCATGCAGCGGCTCGGCGATATTCTCAATACTCGTGGCGAAGCGGCCGGCAATAAGAGCAGCTTGCCGCCGATACAAGGCAAAATCGGTTTCGAACAAGTGATCTTCCGCTACAATCCAGACGGCTCGGAAGTGCTACGCGGCATTACGCTGGACATCGCCGCCGGCGAAGTAATCGGCATCGTTGGTCGCTCCGGTTCCGGCAAGAGTACCTTGACCAAATTGCTGCAACGCCTGTATTTACCCGAACGTGGCCGGGTGTTGGTGGACGGCATGGATTTGGCCTTGGCCGACGTCTCGTCCCTGCGCCGGCAGATCGGCGTCGTATTGCAGGAAAACGTGTTGTTCAACCGCAGCATTCGCGACAACATCGCCTTGACCGATCCCGGCGCACCCTTGCCGAAATTGATCGCCGCCGCCAAACTGGCCGGTGCCCACGACTTTATCCTGGAGCTGCCGGAAGCCTATGACACGATGGTCGGCGAACACGGCTCCACCCTGTCCGGCGGCCAACGCCAACGCATTGCCATTGCCCGAGCCTTGATCAGCAATCCGCGCATCCTGATCTTCGACGAAGCCACCAGTGCCTTGGACTACGAATCCGAGCGCATCATCCAGAACAATATGAAAGCCATCTGCCAGGGCCGCACCGTGATCATCATCGCCCACCGCTTGAGCGCGGTGCGCGATGCCAACCGCATCGTGGTGATGGACAAAGGCCAGATCGTCGAAGCCGGTAGCCATAGCGAACTGCTCACCCACGAGTTGGGCCATTACAGCCGGTTGCATCGGTTGCAGATGGGATAATACGATGTTGAAACTTCAAGCAACTTTAGATCTGTTACACCGTTACCGACAAGCCTTCCGACACGCCTGGTCACGGCGCGCGGAACTGGACAGTGTGCCGCGCTTAGCGCACGAAAGCACTTTTATGCCCGCTGCCCTGGCTTTGCAGGAAACCCCGGTTTCACCGGCACCCCGTGTGGCAATCTGGTTGCTGATTGGCTTTGCGCTGTTGGCGGTGCTGTGGGCCTGTTTCGGCCAGATCGACATCGTCGCCACCGCCCAGGGTAAGATTGTCCCCAACGACAGGGTCAAGACCATCCAGCCCTTGGAAACCGCCACGGTCAAAGCCATCCACGTCAACGACGGCCAAGCGGTTAAGGCCGGCGATGTGCTGATCGAACTGGACGCGACCGCCGCCGATGCCGATACCGCCAGCATTGCCAACGATTTACGCACCGCGCAACTGACAGCGGCTCGCGACAGCGCTTTTTTACAGAGCCTGGCAGCGCTGCAAAACGGGAAATCGCAAAAGCCGCAACTTCAGGCGCCGGACGCGATCCCCGCTGAGCAAGTCCAACACGAACAACGCCTGCTGGATGGCGAATGGCAGGAACTGACCAGTAAACTGGAACGCCTGGCAGCCGACAAGTCCAGCCGGCAGGCGGCTTTGCGTTCGGTACAGGCCACCGTGGCTAAACTGGCGCAGTCCGCACCGATTGCCCGCCGACTGGCTGAGGATTATCAACAATTACAAGCCAAAAAATTCGTCTCCAGCCACAACTACCTGGAACGCGAACAGGCCAGGATAGAACAGGAAGGCGAACTGGCGACGCAACGGGAAAAGCAACAAGAGCTCGGCGCGGCGATTCAGGAAGCCGCCAAACAACAAAGCGAACTGTTAGCCGCCGCCCGGCGCACGGCATTGGATAGGCTGCACGACAGCGAACAGAAAATCGAAACCTACACCCAGGCCGGCATCAAAGCCCGCCAGCGCGGCCAACTTCTGACTCTGACCGCACCGGTGGACGGCATCGTCCAACAACTGGCGATTCACACCGTCGGCGGCGTCGTCACCCCGGCACAACCGCTGCTGATCGTGGTCCCCGCCGATCAAGCCATGGAAATCGAAGCCCTCGTCGAAAACAAGGACATCGGCTTTGTGAATCCCGGCCAGGAAGCCGAAATCAAAATCGAAACCTTCCCTTACACCAAATACGGTACTCTGCACGGCGAAGTCACCCACGTATCCAGCGACGCCATCAACGACGAGAAGCGAGGGTTGATTTATTCATCCCGAGTCAAACTGCCGCGCACCACCATGGCCGTCGAAAACAAGGCCGTCAATCTGACGCCGGGCATGGCGGTGACGGTGGAAGTCAAAACCGGGCAGCGTAGGGCGATCGAATACTTCCTAAGTCCGTTGATCGAGCATGTCGGGGAAAGTTTGCGGGAGCGGTAGATCTGAATTGCTCAGCCTTGGCTCAAGAGCCAAGCTCATTATCGGCGCCAGTGGTTCTTTTGGTATCGGAATATGCAACCTGACCATGGCAGCTCCCTGGCGGTATTCAAGATTAGCTGGGATGATCAAATGAAGCGGTAAAAGTTTGCAATAGTCTATTGCCGTGCCGTCTGTGTTATAAAATCTAGTGTGATAATTCGGGGAGTCGCTATTTTTGCCGAAAGATTTTTCAAGCTTCCCTGCAGGAAAAAATCGGCGAAAACTACGCGACCGCTTATGCCAGCGGCGCCCCGATTCGTCCGCGTCACCTCGTTGCGACCCAACAGGGAGTCGAAACTTTGGCTCTCGCATAACTTAACGCCGTTTCGCGATGCCTTGCAGGTTTTCTCCGCTTCGCTGCGATAACCCGCCCGGCGCTACGGCTATCGGGGACTAAAAATCTTCACTCCGCTAACGCTACGTTTCCAACATTTTCAGCGAAAGAAATACTCAGTAAGCATATAATAAACTAACATAAGATACTGTTTTTTTTAAAAAAAATAATATTATTATTTATACCAAATATGGCGTTCGACTAAGATTGTACGCGTCGTCCGCCTCACGAAGACGGTATTGTTGAAGGGTTACATCGAAGATCAATAGATTCTTTCGTAACTTCTTCGGTAAAGTGGTTGGCGGACATTCGTCTAGCGGTCGTTGTGAAAGGCGCTTCTGCCTCGTCCAGTATTTCCGCAAGTAGTCCGCCAAGTCGACGGCGTTCGGCGAATAGTGTTTCGCTGATCAATTCTTGCAGTGTTGTGTAGCCTAGCCGAAGATTTTCTGATCGTTAAGCCATGCGAGCAACTCGACGAACACAAAAGCCCGCGAAGTCGTCACGCAACACAATAGACTCAGCCTGACGCACGATCTGTGGTAGAAAGTAGGAAGTCCACAGCCGATAGCGCAACAACTCGGCAATACGTCCGTGCTGAGTGTAATGCTCATGGTTGGTTATCGATTTGCGTTCAAAGATATCGCCGATGAAATAACGGCTCGATACAAAGGCGCGATCGTCTTCGACTTCGCTCCAGTCAAATCGGAAAAAATGCATGCTGGCCTTGAAGTAACCGATTTGTAAAATGCAATAGACTTGGGCATGGAGTCCGGGCCTGCTGGTCGCAAGCATCAGTTCGGTTTCGGACAGTGCCAAGTATTACAACCACTGAGCGTCATCGAAACTCGGCAGACCATATAGAGCGTAATGCTCCGCTTCCTACCCTCAGCAGCTTGTTCTTCGCCATCATCGTTTACAACCTAAACGCCATTCATCCAATCTTCGATAGTCAAAACCCCGTCGGGAACCAGGCTGAAGGCTTTATCATGGGTGACAAGTATGGTATTGGCGGCAATTGCATGCGCGGCGATCATCATGTCGAGTGCCCCAAGTGTAATACCAACCGACATGCAAGACGCGCGCAAATCGCCATAAACGGTGGCTGCTTGCTCGTCCCAGGGCAATGTCTCAACACGAAATAGAAATTCCCGGATGAGTTTTGCAAGGGTGGCTGGATGTCCCTTGCGAGCCAAGCCATATAAAAGCTCGCCTTGTGTGACTGCGGATATAGTAATACTGTCCATCGGCACTGATGCCAGCCGGTGTCGAATCTCCAGGGGATGGCTTTTTATAATATAACTGGCCATATTGGTATCCAGCATATAACGCATCAAAACAAATCTCTCTCTTGGTTCGGCAGGTCTTCTCGATCCGTCATGAAATCGCCAGGAATCTTGGCGTGATCAGCAAGCTCGAAAAAATCCGCCCAGGATGCCGGCTTGGGCGACAGAATGACTTCGCCAGTCACGGGATCACGACGAATAAATACTTCCGCGCCCGGAAAACGGAATTCTTTCGGAAGCCGTATCGCTTGGCTTCGGCCTGTGGTAAATAACTTGGCAGTCGTACGCATATTAACCCCCCCTGTATCAAATAGGTATTATGAATATATATCATAGACTGGTATATACTCATGATATTTATCAAGTTGGTTCAATAAGGGTAAGCCCTTATCGAACCAATGAAAAATGGTACTCTTTTAAACTGAAAGACAACCCTGTTCAGACCGGTTCGGCAAACTAACCCTAATAAAGCCAATGATAAATTTTATCCGCGCTTATCTGCGAGCCTCTAACAAGGAACAGGACGCCCAACGCGCACGCGGTTCTCAGGATCGCTTTGCGTATGAACATGGTGTGGTCATTTGTAACTATTATGCTGAAAACCAATCCCTCGCTCACTTAAAGCGTCCGGAGTGACTCCGCCTATTAACAGATAGTCGGCCAAACGATATCTTGTTTGTAGAAGATATTGACCTGCTTTCACGCTTGGCCAGCACCGAATGGGAAAATGTAAAGGGTATTATCCGTAAACGAGAGGTCCGTGTTGTAGCGGTGAATGTACCAATCACTTGGCCACGTTCATCAAAGCCGAAAGCCTGCTCCGTGGGGTGAAAACCAGTGGTGGCTTATCGAGATTACCTCGGCTGTCGGGCCAAGAGTTGACATTAAAATCAGCCGCCTCGCCAGCGACACAATGTCTCGCTCATTCCGCCCTCTCCCGCTGGAGAAGGGAAAATGAGCTACGTTCCACCCATTAGGTTTAATCCTCCGAAACCACCATCTTCCTGAACCCAAACCATTCATCCAAAACCTGATGCACGTCGTCAATCCCGGTTTTGTTCAATGCGGAGAACAACTGCAACGTCACCGCAATGTCTGCTTGGCTCAAATCGCGCTGTACCTGCAATAAAGTGGTTTTAGCCGCGCCGAATTTCAGCTTGTCAGACTTGGTCAGCAGGATGTGCAGGGGCAGTTTACGGTGTTCGCACCATTCGACCATTTGCCAGTCGAAGTCGGTGAGTGGATGCCGGATGTCCATGACCTGGACGATGCCGCACAGGGCTTGGCGATCGTGTAAGTAGCTTTCCATCATGAGTCGCCAGTCTTTTTTGATGGCTTCCGGGACTTTGGCGTAGCCGTAGCCGGGTAAATCGACCAGTTTGCGTTTGGCGTCGATTTCAAAAAAATTCAGTAATTGCGTGCGGCCGGGGGTTTTGCTGACACGGGCCAGGGCGTTTTGCTGTACTAGCGTGTTAATTGCGCTGGATTTGCCGGCATTAGAGCGGCCGGCGAAGGCGATCTCCATGCCTTGGTCGGGCGGTGCGTCTTTCAGTTTGGGGGCGCTGTTGATGAACTTGGCCTGATGGTAGATGGGATTCATCACAGTCTCGCTTAGTGTTTATAAATCGGTTAGAATCCGGGCATTATAGCGTCTGGTGGCTGTCATCAGCTTGCTTAATGTCGATCAACCTTCCTGAGCAGGGGCCCATAATGATAAAAAAATTGCTGACTGTTTCCATCTCTTTGTTGTTGGCAACCGGCGCCGGTCACGTCAGTGCGCAGGGTAATGCTGGTGCCAGTGCCGGAAAAACCAAAGCCGCCAGTTGTGCGGGCTGCCATGGCGAAGATGGTAATAGCACGATGCCTGCTTTCCCGAAATTGGCTGGGCAGCATCAAACTTATCTAGCCAAGCAGCTACACGCGTTCAAAAGTGGTGCGCGATTAGCGCCTATGATGGCGCCACTGGCTGCGGGGCTTGACGATCAAGCGATTCAGGAAATCGCCAGTTATTACGCAGGCAACAAGATATCTACCAATCCGGCACCGAAGTTGCCGGTGAGCGATGACGATGATGCTCCTGCGAAAACACCTGAGCAGGAAAAAGCCGAGCTAGACGCCTTAATTACGAAGGGCAGCGATTTGTACCGCAACGGTAACATTAGCCGCGAGGTATCGGCGTGCGTGGCTTGTCACGGTCCTTATGCAGAGGGTAACAAGCCCGCTTCTTTTCCGTCATTGCACTCCCAGCATGCCGATTATCTGATCAAAAGTTTGACCGATTTCAAAACCGGCGCGCGCAGTAATAATCGCGAAAACATGATGCACATGATCGCTACCAAAATGACCGATGAGGATATTAAAGCTGTTGCTTATTATATTTCTACGATGAAATAAGCAGTTGTTGCTCAGCGAAGCTGCTGCTTTGCCGAAATTGATCTAATCGTTAATTCGCAAGGACTGCTCTCTTCCTCATTTGTGTCTCGCACTAGCAACGGCTTGGGTGCCGATTGCTAGAGTTGAAGCACCTCGTATTGTAGGTTTGTTGTTTTAATCAAGCCGCATGGCCGCATGAGAGTCTGGTTAGGCTCTAGTATGAAAATCGACTGTTTTCTGGCGGTGTTCGGTTTTTTGTGAAATGGTTTACGCTATGGGTGTGAACAGGGTTTGCCTGATTATAACGATATTTCAGCGACATCATCATCTGCGAAGATGACGCTTTTCGGCTTAGCTGAAGAATCTTTATAATCAGGCGGTTTTTTATCGGTAAGACATTATTACGGAGAACGTTGATGTTAAAAATAATCGCATTGTTGGGACTGCTGAGTTTTTCTTCTCTGGTACATGCGGAGGATGGTTACGAAGCCGTTACGCCGGCGCAGCCGGTACAAAATCCGGACAAGATCGAAGTGATCGAGTTTTTTTGGTATGGATGCCCGCATTGTTACAGCCTTGAACCGTCCATGGTCGAATGGTTGAAAACCAAACCCGCCAATGTCGAGTTTATCCGCCAGCCGGCTGTATTCAGCGATCTGTGGGGTAAGCATGCCAAGGCGTATTTTACCGCCGAAGCTTTGGGCGTTTTGGATAAAGTCCATGCCGATCTGTTCGATGCGATTCAGAACAAGAAGCAAAAATTAGTCAGCGAAGACGAGCTGGCCAAGTTTTTTGCCGATCATGGCGTTAAGGATGAGGAGTTTCGGAGCGCATTTAACTCGTTTTTGGTTGACGCCAAGCTTCGTCAAGCCGAGTCTACCGGCCCGCGTTACGGTATCAGTGGCGTACCTGCTTTGATCGTCAACGGTAAATATAAAGTGACCGCGCAGTCGGCAAAATCTCAAGCCAATATGTTGACCGTGGTCAATCATTTGATAGCCCAGGAAAGCCAGAAAAAATAAATGAGCCACTAGCGACTTACCTACTGAACATGGATGTGGGGAACTGACGCTGATTATTGGATATCATTCACAAATTGAACGATAGACTATAATCAGGCGACCGAGAATTTAAGAATTAGGGCATGTTTCATGGTTTTTTTTAAAAACAAGGATGAGGGTCCGGACAGGTGGAAGGATAAATACCTCGAGCTGTTGGACGACCAGGAACAAACTGAAAAGCAATACAAAGCCAACGAGGAGTTGTTGTGCAAGACCATCGTGCGTTTTGCGCTAGCTGTTAAAGGTCTTAACAGGCAACTCGATCCTCACTTAAATCGCATTAGAAACCTACTGAAAGGCGGCCTGCAAAGCCAGCAACTGCAGAAAGAGCTGTCGGCTTTTTCCAATGCTTTGATAATGTTGGAAGAATCGCCCGAGGCGGCGCTCTTGGACGCTTCCTTGCTGTTCGAGTTTCTTGGTAAGCAATATCCTCGGCATCTGGAGCAGCTTGATGAGATCCGAGAAAAATACGAAAGCCGCCAATTCAGTAACAATCAGTTCTTATATTTGGCACTGTTAGAACTGGTAGAGGAGAACAAGCCGCTTGCCAACATCGACTTGGCGTTGGAATTAACCGGGGCGGATGCCAAAGCCATTAATATTCAGCTTATCCGGTTATTGGACAATGCAGAGATTCCGTTGTTTTTTGCCGAAGATGCCGAAAAAATCAAAAGCCGGTTGTTCTCGGATCACCCATTAGGGCCAATTTTCGACGATACGGTGGCGTTGCTGTTGGCGGTAAAGAAGCATCTGGAATCGGAACAACAGGAGATGGCGGCATTTCTGTCGAAATTGACCGAGCAGTTGACCGAACTGGGTGTAAAAGCAACTGGTGTTAATGCTGCCAATGAGATCAGTGTTAAAAAGCGTAATTTGCTGGATCAGGCCGTATCTGAGCAAATCATGGAATTGCGGGAAAAGTCGGAGAATGCGACCCAGCTTGAGCCGTTAAAGCAAATTGTCAGCAGTCGATTGACCACTATTACCCAACAAATTCAAGCCCACAATCTTCAGGAACAGCAGGAACGGGATCAAGCCCAACGCGAAATGCAGATCCTGTCGCAAAGGCTGCGTGAAATGGAGTCCGAGTCATCAGATTTGCGCTCTAAGCTCGATCTTGCCCAGCATCGTGCGACCCGCGATCCATTAACCAATTTGCCGAATCGCTTGGCGTTTGAGGATCGTTTGGCTGATGAAATGGCACGTTGTCGGCGGCACAAATCGCCGATGAGCCTGATGGTCTGGGATGTGGATTTGTTTAAGAAAATCAACGACACCTATGGGCATAAGTGTGGGGATAAGGCTTTGATTGTTATAGCGGAATTATTATCAAAACACTGCCGCGAGACCGATTTTGTCGCGCGTTTCGGCGGCGAAGAATTTGTGATGATATTGCCTGGTGCCGATGCCAAATCGGCCTTATTGATCGCGGAAAAGCTTCGAAAAACCCTAGAACACAGCAGTTTCAATGCAAATGGCAACAAAGTGTTTATTACCTTATCGTGCGGCATTAGCCAGTTTCTCGAAGGCGACAGTAACGAGTCGATTTTCAACAGAGCCGATTCCGGTTTGTACAGTGCCAAACAAACTGGCCGCAACCGTTGCGTTGTTGTCTAACTAAGTACAATAGACATGGCGACTAGTACCCCTTATTCCGCTCCACTAGATAACGAAAAGTTTTTATACAAGCTGGTCATTCAACTGCTGATTTTTTGCCAAGGTAGTCACCGGTTGTTAGAACCGCATTTGTTGGCGATAGGCGCAAAATTACGAAGTGGCGCGAATTCGCAGGAATTGCTGTCTGAGCTGCAAGCTGTTTCCAAAACCTTGGTGCACATATCCAAGCAAGCCAAACAGGATGTGAATGTCGGCGAAGGCGACGGCGCTGCGTTGCAAAACAACTACTTGCTGGAGCGGTTAGATGAACTGCTCAATGATGCGGAAGTACCGTTGCGTTTTCAGCACCAGACCTCGCTTTTAAAGCAACGGGTCAGGGCTAATCTGAGCGAGGACTCCTATAAGAAAGTCATCGATTCAGCGATTACCCTATTGCTGAATATCAAAGATTACAGCGTATCAGAGCAGAAAGGTATCGATGTATTTCTGGGGGATTTAAGCGATAGGCTGGACGAACTTGGGCAAGACGTGGAGATCGCAGGTCAAGCTAATCGGGAGATGATAGATAACCGTGAGAATCTCAATACCGAGATACACCGGCAAGTGGGTAGTCTAAAAGATTCGACTCAGGCCGCTGAGGAGCTTGATATCTTAAAGAATCAGACGGCGGAGTACCTTGATCGTTTGTTGGAGCAGTTACTAGAGCATAAACAGATAGAAGATGAACGGCAGCGGGATGCGCAAGAAAAAATTGAATTAATGACGAAGAAGTTGCAAGAGCTGGAAACCGAGACCGAGACCTTGCGCGTTAAACTCAAGATAGAGCACGACAAAGCGCTTAGCGACTCTTTGACCGGCTTGCCAAATCGTTTGGCTTACAACAATCGCGCCGAGATGGAATTAAAGCGTTGGAAGCGTTACCGAGCACCGCTAAGCTTGATCATTTGGGATATCGATTTCTTCAAACGCATAAATGATACCTACGGACATAAGTCGGGCGATAAAACCTTGGCTTTGGTCGCCCAATTGTTACTGAATAACTGTCGAGAAACTGACTTCGTAGCCCGTTACGGCGGTGAAGAGTTTGTGATGCTGATGCCCAATACCCATGCATTTCAGGCGCTGGAAATGGCGGAAAACACCCGCAAAATGATTCAGAGCTGCGGCTTTAATTCTAACGGTGAAAATGTGAATCTGACCATAAGTTGCGGTATCAGCGACTTTAACGAGAGCGATTTGCATGACGATGTGTTTGTGCGCGCCGATCAAGCCCTCTATCAGTCCAAGCAAAATGGACGCAACCGCTGTACCGTATTTGCCGCTTAGTCCTATTTTTCTGATTGTTTGCTTGTGCGGTTTAGGTCGACTATCTAACGCGATAGCTTAGTTTTTGTGGCGCCCCTTAAGGATTGCTGATTCTGTGGAAGATTTTTTCGATTGCTTTCAGCCAAATAGAAACGGGTAACGCACCGATCTGAAGGGCGTATTGGTGGTAAGGCAACGGTCAAATATGCCAATCGCTTCATCGCACGAAATGATTTCCTGCTGGCTCTCCAAGATATAGTGGGCTAGATTCAGGATACATTTCCAGTGACGGCGATTGTCGATAAAACCAAATGCCTGGAGTAGTAATTCCTGCATTTTCTCTTCGCGCTGGACTTTTGATGCAATGAAATGATCCAGGTAACTTAGGGCTTTTTCCAGGTCGCTGTAGCCGCCGTAGTTATGCAACGCATTGAAATTGATTAAATTAATGTTAAAAACTTCGTCGTCTCGAATAGATACATATTTGGCTTCCGCCAAAGGTCCCACCAATAAGTTCACCACATCTGCTTCGTAAGCGCGTTGGCAAGCATGTTGCTGATGAGTGTCGGGCAGTTCTGTAAAGCTTTCCACAACGGCAATTGGCAAATTCTGAATGAGGTTGCCGTCTATTACTTTCGCGAAAAAATCGTCGTAAGCATTGTTTGGCCGCTTGATATGTATTTCGAAAAATACCGGAGGTAGTTGTTTTTGGCGGTTGCCGAGATGAATAGCCGCGGCATGGCCTGCTTCATGGAAAGCTGTGCGCCAATTGAATTCGTTGGGGTGCACGAAAGTTGAAGTAGTTGAATAGTAATTTCGATCCATAGACAGCCACCTCATCCAGAAAAAAGATGCGGCGCTATGGCCGCATTGAGGAAGGATATTAAAACTCTTTACCCTTTAGGAGAGGGAGCGCATACATAAGAGTTGCATACAGTTTAATGGGGGAAACCTGTTTTGAAAATGTGACAAATTGACGCGCGGCAAACTGTCTCTCGATATTAAAGCAATCTTTCCAGGAAAAGCGGGTGTTATGGCTTAATGCCCGCTAACGTAAAATCTAAGCGTCCTGTTTGCCAGAATTGCGAGCCCAGAACGGCAAGGATAAACACGCTAAGCAAGACAACCAGCCAAGCAGTTGTTGGTTATAAAACGTATAGCTCAGAGCAAAGGGAATGCCTTCCGAAAAGCCGGGGTGGGCCTGAATAAAATCCCGACCATCCATAAAAGCTTTGGTTTCTCCCAGTATTAGGGCGATAGCGCCAAAGCTTAATAGATAAGCAAGAAACCGATCGCGAGGGCTTTGCACGCTACGGCCAACTAAACTATCAAACACTAAGACTCGACCATTTAGTACGCGCCCGCACAGCCACTTACAAGCCATCAATCCGATTATCCCAAAAGCCGGAACAGTGAACTGTTCGATAGGAAAACTTAAATAACGGCCATGCATGGCGAGGCCGTAGGTTTTATAAAGTGCCAAAAATATGAAGAGCAAATAGCCGACTCTCAAGTTATTGGCTAGCCAAACGCAATTGGGTTTATCGATCAAAATATCGCTAGTACGCTGTAGCAGCAGCGCGCCGAGAGCGGTATTCGCTATCACTAGTGTCATCGTGTAAAGCCTTTGCCAGACGTTGTAACTGGTATACCAGAGGAAATCGGCCAATGTCACCAAGCAAACCCCGAAGACTTGTGCCAGAGTGAAAAACATCAATAAGCGGATCAGCGAAACGTGTTCTAGCTTTTTGGCATACTTCACGATTGCCAGCAACCAGATCAGCGTTGCGACGGCAAAACGGATCGACCAATTGGGTGCCTCATTCACCGGGCCGGTCAATGGGAACACCGGTTCCCGGTCGGCGGAGAATAATCCCCAGTTTGCGCCAACCACGCCTTCCAGCTCGCTTTTCCAGGGTTGGTTAAACGCTTCGACAATGTTGTAATCAAATCCATGGCGATTGGCGACCTGTATCATGCCACGAATGAACTTGGCCTCGTTGACGACGCCGGGTATAGCCATGCCGCGCTGTCTGCCGGCGCTGGGCCAGCCGGACTCACCAATTAGAATAGGCTTGCCCGGAGCGACGCCGCGCGCTTCATCCTCAACCTGTTTAACAATTTTTTCCAGATGTTGCGAAGCATTCTCCACCGAAATCGGCTCGTCTTCCCAATAAGGCAAAATGTGGATGGTGATGAAGTCCACTTCGTTAATCAATTTGGGGTACTTCATGTACATCGACCAGACGTCGGCATAAGACACAGGTTGCTTGACCGCCTTCTTCACCTCGCGGATGTAGCCGATTAAGCGGTCGACATCCATGTCGCCGCGCAATAACACTTCGTTGCCGACAATGACTCGTTTCACAACATCGGGATGCTCGTTGGCGGATTTGATCAAGGCATTGACTTCGTTGGTGTTATCTTTGTAGCCATAACCGAGCCAAGCGCCTTGGATCATTTTCAAACCGTATTTGCGAGCTAGATTCGGAGTGGGCTGTTGGCCGCCAAGGCTGGAGTAAGTGCGTATGGTTTCGGTTTTATCGGCGAGCAGGCGCAAGTCTTCGTCGATATGTTCCGGTAACGGGAATTTTTCTTCTAAGGGGCTAAAACCTTCCCGAAACGGTGCGAAGGACAGGCTCATCAGCTTGCCGGACGGCACGTCGGTGCCGGCGTCTTGCGGCTGATTGCTCAGCCAGGCGAAACTACCGTGAACTAAAAAAATGAAAATCAAACAAAGCAATACTCTGATACTGGGCATAATTTAGCTGAGTGGTCCGTTGCAAAAATGTCTCGGAATGACTGGTAATAATCGCTCGTCGTGGAATTATAAGGCATTAGTCGCCTAGTCGAATTAGTTCGTTTGGTGGCTGCGCAATACCGGTCGGGATTGTCAGGATGTTCCCTAAATAATTACTGTACTTTACCCATGGGTTCTGGTTACAGTATCTGGCTTTTCTGATATTCGGAAACCTTGAAGGCTTCCGTCAATTCGTCTGTTTTAAGAGGTTTTGTATGCATAAAAAGGTTATCCCCATTCTGTGTGGCGCCATCCTGCTTCCGGCGTCGCAATGGGCTATGGCGGCGGTAGATAAGCTACCGGCGACCACTAGCGTCAAGATGGGTGCGGCAGAGGAAATTTGTTCCGAATTTACCGATGCCAAGTGGCGTGATGCGCAAGTGATCGACGGAGTCGAAATTCAAGAATCACGGATGTGTAACCCCGATAATCCTGCCGAAATCGCTGCTTTTGTTAAAGGCACCAACAATATATCAATGTCTACCTTAATGGAGACACAGCTGGCCGCCGACGCAATTACCGTGGGTGAGGACATGGACGGCGACGGCGACCCCGATCATTACATTATTAAACTGGAAATTGCCGAGCTGAACGGCCATTCTCCAGACATGAAGGATCCGACTACGACCTTCGACATCGCGCCCGGCATACAGCCTACTTTTTGGGTGTACGCGCCGAAGACACGCGATATGTCAACCTTGAGTTTGTATGAGCCGGTAGCCAACCCCTTGTTGAGGGCGCCCTCGCCAGTAATTCGCGTCGAGCAAGGCGACATTATCTGGATAGTTTTGGAAAACAGCCACTATTTCCCGCATTCAATCCATCTACACGGTATCGATCATCCCTACATGGACCATAGTGGCGAAGGAAATGATGGTGTAGGTCAAACCGGTCAAATGGACGTATTGCCTGGCCAAAGTAAAACTTACGTTATCAAGCCGCGTCAACCTGGCACCATGTATTACCATTGTCATGTCCAGCCGCACACGCACATTCCTATGGGTTTGCAGGGTATTTTTGTGGTTGAGGAGAATCGTCCCAACAACTGGGTGCAAACTTTCAACGTGGGTGCTGGTCATGTCCGACACCCATCGGTGGCCGTGAAAGAGAAATACGCGGCCGAGTACGATTTGCACTACCAGTCTGTAGACAAGGAATTGCATGAAATGGTGCGCTCAGCGAACGATCCGCGCATCATCGCCCGGCGCATGAATCAAGAGTTCGATATCACCGAAGCGAAACCTGATTACTTCATGTTGAATGGGCGGTCATTTCCTTATACTTTAAGGGAGTCCCTTATCCTTATGGAGGAAAATAAAAAGGTCAAACTGCGGGTGTTGAACGGCCATGAAGAATCGTTTGCTATGCACATTCACGGTCATAAGCCGATGGTTACCCATTACGACGGAGTCGATAATGGTCCCAACTCTTATATTAAGCGCGATGTGCACGGCATGGTGCCCGCCCAGCGGCTTGATTTGGAGTTGAGTGGAGTTGACGACGGTTTGAACAGCTTTGGGCAAGGCGTTTGGATGTTTCATGATCACGTCGAGAAATCCTTTACCACTAACGGTGTCGGTGAAGGTGGCGATATCAGTTTGGTGGTTTACAAAGGGTTTGCTGACGAAAAAGGCATACCAAAAGTGCATGGTATGAGCTTGGCTCCTTACTTCACCAAGGAGTTCTGGCTTGGGAAATACCCAGCTTGGCAAGATTACGACGCTTGGAAAAGTTTGGGTTTGCCGGAAATAAGTAATAAAAAGCAAGTGGCTTTTGTACCACCACCGCCTCCTCCGCTGAATACGGGCGATGCCGCAGCGAAAGCCGAAGCGGCAGGGGCCCAGTCGTCTTTTATCGGGCAATTGTTGTATGGCTTGATGTTGGGTGGCTTGCTATACGTAGGGTTTGCCAATCGCCAGCGGATTTTGGCGATGTTTAAGAAGTAATCCAGCGCTTTTATAGCTTAGCGACGCCGCTGTCGAGCCAGTCTCGGCAGCGGCGTTTTGCTGTCGGGCTATAGAGACTTCGCGTCGTGCCTAAGTCCCAATGTTTAAGATTTTGGCAGTGAGAAGAAAGCCTGCCTGTATATGAACAATTAGTTTTTTATTCTCGGTTTGAATAGGGCTGTTTTGCCAAGCGCAAACGGCTCGGTAATTCAGTGAACAATCGGGCAATATGCCGGACAATCACAATCCGGATTTGGGTGTTAGAATGCTCAGCCATTGTTGTTGAGCGGACATTTCCGACCGTGGTTTGGTGTACTGTTCCGTTGGTAAGCGATCGGATATCTAAGTAAAGAGGAAATTATGAGTAACTGGAAACTGTTGCCGGCGATTGTTTTAGCAACCCTGGCGGCTGCTATTGTGCTTTACGTCGCGTTCTACTTCGTGTTTCTCGATTTTTTCGTCGATTTATGGTGGTTCCGATCCCTGGAGTTCGAAGCTTACTTTTGGCTGAAGCTGCTCTACCGGTTCATTTTTTCTGGTGCGGTGACGGCATTTTTCTTCGCTGTTTTTCTATTTCACTTTTGGATTGCCTCTCGCTACCTGGGCCTGAATCCGCCCGATGAAATATTGATGGACGATTCCAAGCGTCGGCGTTTTCAGCGGTTTGCCGATGTGTTCATGAGCGGTTCGGCTCGAATCTACACCCCCATTTCGCTGTTGTTTGCCGTGGCCATTGCGGTACCGTTTTATTTGCAATGGGAACAGGCACTGCTGTTTTTCTTTGGCAATGCGTCCGGTACAGTCGATCCGGTATATGGCAACGATGTCAGCTTCTACATGTTTTCCTATCCAATTTACATGCTGATCCAGAAGGAATTGCTGATCACAGCGGTTTTGGTGTTTCTGGCAACTGGTCTGCTGTATTGGATGGAGCATGTGTTCGTTCCCAATCAAAGCAAGGAATTTCCACTAGGGGCTAAAGTCCACTTGGCGGTTTTGTTTGGCTTTGTCGTGCTATTTGTGGTTTGGGGCTTTTTGCTGGAACGCTTTTCCTTGCTTTATTCTGGCGGCAATGAGCCGGTATTTTTTGGGCCAGGGTTTGTTGAATTGCATTACAAACTGCCCTTGATATGGCTTGAAGTGCTGTTTTTTGTAGCCATCGCTATATCGGTGGTTTTTTATGCGTTGTCAGAGCGGCATCGCAGTAAAACGCCCACTATTCTCGCCATTCTGGGATTCTTGGCTGTGTGGGGATTGAAGGGTTCGCATACGCTGCCAGAATTGATAGAAAAATTTGTCGTTAAGCCGAATTTTACCCGTACCGAGGGTGATGCCATTTTGCATAACATCGACGCCACGATGGCCGCGTTTGATTTAAATAACATCAAGACTGTCGATTTTCAGGTCAATTTGGATGCCACCAAAGATATAGAAGCGTGGTCAACCAAAAAACATTTCGAAAATATACCGGTTTGGGACCGCGAGTTCCTAATAGATAGTTATATGCAGTTAGAAGGGTTGCGCCCTTATTACGGCTTTCCGACCGTCGATGAAGACCGCTATTTTATCAACGGCCATTATCAACAGGTCAATCTGGCCGCCCGAGAAGTCAATATCGATAAATTACCCAAGGAGGCGCAAAATTGGGAGAACAGCCATTTGCGTTATACCCATGGATACGGCGCGGTCATTTCGCCGGCCGCTCAGGATGCCGCAATTCCTATCGTTTGGTACTTGCGCGGTTTGAATATGACCTCGGATGTCGGATTTTCCGTTAAGTATCCTGACATCTATTACGGCCTGGAGAAATACCGCTACGCGATTGTGCCGAACAATTTGGCTGTCACGGATATTTCCAGCTCTTCGCCAGGGGATTCGGTGGATTATCAGGGTAACTCAGGCATACCGATACCCTCGCTGTTCAGAAAGATGTTGTTCGCTTTTTATCTTAAAGACGAAAAAATCTTCTTTTCGCCCAATATATCCGCGCAAAGCAAATTGTTGCTGCGCCGTAATATCGACGAGCGGATTACCGCACTGACGCCGTTTTTGCATCTGGACAAAGACCCGTATTTGGTTGTGAACAAAGAGCGCTTCTACTGGATACAGGATGCTTATACCTTATCCAACTACTACCCGGTCTCCAAGCCAGCCGCTGACGATTATCTGGATGGCCAACACAAGTTCAATTACATCCGTAACTCGGTAAAAATTGTGGTCGATGCTTATGACGGCAGCGTCGATTACTACATCTCCGATCCTAAAGACCCCATTATCAATGCGTATAACCGTGCGTATCCAGGCGTGTTCAAAAGCTTGAAGGAAATGCCGGACGAGCTATTGAAGCACCTGCGCTATCCGCGCGATTTGTATTATATGCAAATGAAAATTTACGCCAAATATCATCAAAACAGTCCGGAGCTGTTTTACGAGCAAGCGGAGACTTGGCAGTTCGCTACCGTGGATGGCCAGCCAGTTCTGCCCTATTTCATCACGATGGATTTTGATCGCTGCAACGATTTGGAAGAGTTCGTGATGGTAAACCCCATGACGCCGATACACAGGGATAATTTAAGCATGGTGGGGATCGCCGGTACGGTTGACCCGACCAGTTGCGACTCTACGTATAAGCCGGGTATCACCATATTCAAATTCCCTAAGGCAGTGCAGGTAAATGGGCCGTCACAAGTGAATGCGCTGATTGACCAAAATCCGGAAATAGCTGCGCAATTTACGCTATGGAACCAACAGGGCTCTGAAGTAAAGAAAGGCCGAATGGTGATATTAACCATGGGCAATTCGATTTTGTATGTACAGCCTATTTACATGCTGGCGACCAAAACCAAGATGCCTGAGCTGGCGCGGGTGATTGTTTCGGTAGGTAATCAGGTGGTGATGGATAAAACCTTACAAGCCGCGTTTAGCAGGTTGAAAGATTTATTTATTACTGGGGCCAATAGCCCTGTATCGGGTATTTCAGCCGCCGAAGGTAAATAGCCAGCCGGCGGCGTATCAAAAAAACCTGACAGTTGGTTAATGCAACAGCATGGAGCAGAGTCGGTCTTCAAGCTCCATGCGTTCGGCGAGTTGTTCGCCGAGCACAGACAGGTCCTGAGCGAGTTTGTCGGTTTTGAATTTACGATTCCCATCATCGTAGGTATCGCTGAAACTGACTGCTGATGCGGTAGTGTTGGAAAAAGCCGGATAAATCTGTTCGGCGAAACTTAAAACCGACGACTGATCTTGTTTCTCTGCCAGCAAGTGTTCGTAAATGCTGAAGTGGCCTAGCGATACATAATCGATCAGTAGCTGGGAAAACTTAGACAATACGGGGCGAATCCGATTTTCGCTGGAGTAGGGTTTCATCTCAGCGATCTGGCAGTACAAAGACCAGACTGCGGAACGCTCTTCCTGTAAGCTTGTCACGAGATGCAGGCTATTTGAGCAGGTGTCGGTATGGGCGGAAAACAATTCAGTCACGATACATCTCCCTTTGATAATAAACGAGCCTTAAATCTATGTTAATTGTTAACAAGGTTCAACAATATCTTAAAATTTAAAGAGTTTTCTTTTAAAAGTGTGATTAATTTGGCACAGCCAAGCTTCATTTTTGTAGCCTTGCCTTGTGAAGCGAAGTCGTTTATTCAGGCTTGGCATTTAAAAAAGCAGGCAACAAAACAGCCTTTCGCTACTTATAGCAATACCGAAACCGTCGTGGTTATCACTGGCATCGGTAAAATTGCCATGGCCGCTGCTGTGGGATACACCATGGCGCAGTTTAGTTCAAGGACGCCACCTATAATGCTGAACGTCGGCATCGCTGGTCATCGCAGCCAAGTGCTAGGTAGTTGTTTTCTGGTGGATAAAATCACCGACGCCGAGACTAATCGACGCTTTTATCCCCAATTCGCATTCAACAAGTCCTGCCAGACTTTGCCGTTAGTTAGCTTGTCTGAAGCTGATGGCGAATATGCAGACGATAATCTGCGAGATATGGAGGCCTCGGCTTTCTATGAGATTGCCATCAAATTTAGTTCCAGTGAATTGATTCACTGTCTAAAGATAGTTTCAGATAATATCGAGTCCCCTCTGGGGAATATTAGGGAAGACATTGTTACGGATATGCTCGCTACGCGAGTGCCGGAAGTCGAAGAGTTGTTGGCGGTGTTAATCAGTTTGAAACGCTCCTTGCCTGATGACTCCCCGCACGAGCTATACGTGCAATTACTTGACCAATTTCATTTTACGGTCGCAAATGCTGCAAAGTTGAAAACGCTGCTGACTCGTTGGAAAGCGCTATGCGACGAGAACGCGTTACCTATCAATCAGGCCAATCTCGGCAGCGCAAAGGAATTACTAACTTGGTTGGAAGGGCAATTAGAGCAAAAGCAGTTTGTTTTATAAGTCCTGCTGAAATCCCGGAAACTTATATGGGCTAAAAATAACAGGGCACCCGTAACAGGCGCCCTGCCAGAAAAAATTACAGCAATTTTTTCAACGCTTCTGTGCCTGCTCTTGCTTTAGCCAAATGTTCTTTGGATTCTTGCAAGTTTGCAGCTTTAGCAGAAGATATGGCTGCTTTCAAATGTTGTCTAACTTTTGAGTTGTCTCTGGCAACTTTGTCGTTGGCATTAATCTCTTCTGAAATATCAGCCGCTTTTTTGATAAGAGCTGCAACTTCAGCATCTTCAGCGCCATTATTGATCGCTGTCTCTGCAGTGGTAATACGCTCCAGAACCATATTGATGTTATCAAGAGGTTTGTAGCTTGTTCTGCCTGCTTCGGCAACCGCAGCGGTAGAGAAAGAACCCATGGCAGCAGCTAAAGAGAACGCGATAACAGCACTTTTTAAAATTTTCATGTATTGAACCTCACAGTTATTTTTATAAGAACATATAGCTGCTAACCCAACCGCATTAACCACTACATGTTGGGCCGGGATGATAGCACAGTTCATTCTGTTTGCTAGTCTGTTTATACCGGTTTTTATGGTTTTTTCGGTGTCTGAGAAATGCCGCTGCGGCCTTATTCGACGCTGACTAGCAGCTTGTCAAGCCAAGAGTTGGGCAGCAAGCGTTTCAGCCAAGCAAACAAATGTGTGGGCACCGTCACCGGGTAGCGGATTTTCGGTCGATTCGACTCTAAGGCATGCGCCACTTTTTCGGCGACAGCGCTAGCCGGTAAGGTGAACGGAGCGGCCGGGCCGGATTTTTGTAGGCGGGCTTCCATGGCTTGATAGGTGTTTTTATGAAAGCTATGCTCAGCATCAATGTGCAGTCGATACAACGCAAAGGCATTTTGCCGGAAGCGGCTCTCTATCGGTCCCGGTTCGATCAAAACGATATGAATCCCGGTGCCGCGCAATTCCAGGCGTAAGGTGTCAGCTAAACCTTCTAAAGCGAACTTACTTGCGTTATACGCGCCGCGAAACTTCATTGCCACGAAACCCAACACCGAACTGTTATAGATTACTCGGCCATGTCCTTGTTTCCGCATTATCGGCAACAGCAGATTAGTCAGTTCGTGGGTGCCGAACAGATTGGTCTCGAATTGATTGCGAAGTACTTCGCGGCTTAAATCTTCCACGGCCCCTGGTTGGCCGAAGGCACCGTTATTGAATAGTGCATCGATTTTTCCGTCGGTCAGCGCTATTAACTTGCTCACGGCTTGTTGGATACTCTGCGAATCTGCCAAATCCAGTTGCAAACACTCGAAGCCCTCGTCTCGTAAGCGTTCGACGTCCTCGGGTTTACGCGCGGAGCAAACCACCCGATGACCACGCTGTTTCAAAAATACCGCAGTGTGGTAACCGATACCGGAAGAGCAGCCGGTGACAAAAAGCGTTTTGCTGGTAATCATGGTTTAAGAAGGTCAGCTTCGTTAAACAAAAAGGTTTTGCCGCTGCTACAGTTGATCAAAAAATTCAATTGATCCGATTTGCTTTTCGCGGTCAGTTCATCGGTTTCAATGCGTTGACATTCGCCGCTGGCTAGGGCTTTTTGCGCGGCCAGTCTCCGGAACTTTTCAATGTCCGGCAGGCGGGTTTCAAACGGTTTTACTTGCGCGGGTAGTTTTTCCGGATCGTAGGCTGGAATTGCGAATGCGGAGAACTGTGTTGGATTTTGCTTAATTAGAGTCTGCGTCATTTCGCTTTGGACCCTAGCATCTTGTTTGTTTTTGGCGATGATGTCGAGCTTGGCCTGTTGCTCGGCTTGTTCCTCAGCAGACTGCTGTTTTTTTAATGCTGCTTCAGCGGCTTGCTGCCTCTCCACCGCGTTTAGATCCACGCTGCTACCGGTTTTGGTGTTCATCTGCACGGCTTTGTGTTCCACGGTGCAGGGTGAAGACTGATAATTGGTGTGACCGTTTGCGTCAGTACATTTGAAAACCCCGGCCCAACTGTCGACTGACAGGCACAGGGCAAAAACGAAGAACAGATTTTTCATTGTATTCCTGTTGATTAAAACGCTGGGGCAAAACTATTGAATAGCTCGCTATCAGTGTAAATAAGTATTTTTAATTCCCTTATGCCAGTCCTGCATCGTGCCAAAACAACCGTGGTTTTTTGCCAACAACTCATTTTGGTGCACGATCTTGTCGGCGAAGTGTATCAGTCTTTTCGGCAATATCCAGTCTGGTAAAACCCTGGTCATAAACTGGGTTGATTTGGCTATTTGCGACTAGCCTAGTCAGATGATTTGCTTTTCTGTCAAGCCGCCAATAAACGTGCTAAATTCACTAGCATGGCAACTTTACGAAGCCGACATCGGGAGACGGCAGTGCTTATCGACACAGAAAAAGAACTGATAAAGCATAAGCATTTACTCGCCGAGTTGGCTCGCCACAGTCTGGACGATCAAATTTTCGAGTTTCATGGCGACGAAAGACTCAAAATGGTATTTGACCTGGAAACCCACTTGGCTTTTCTGGGTGAGGCGCTGCGCTGCAGTACACCGCAAATCTTTAGCGAATACGCGATCTGGACTAATCAGCTCCTAGTGTCCAGCGGTGGCGATACCCAACAATTTCGTGCTTGCCTGCACGCATTAGAAACCCAAATTCAAGCAAGCGCTACTGGCGATTGGCTGGAAACCGCCAGAGAGTATTTAGCTAACGCGCTTGCCGAATTGGGTAAGCGGCAACCAGTCACACAGTCCTTTTTGAGAGACGACAATCCGCACATCGATTTAGCCAGGGATTTTCTCGCGGCTTGCCTAAGCCTTAATCGGCAGGATGCAATGCAAAAAACCCAAGATGCGGTCAGTCAAGGGGTGTCCGTCAACGATATTTACCTTAACGTGATCACCCCGGTATTGCATGAGTTGGGTCGGTTGTGGCATCTGAACAAAATCACCATAGGACATGAGCATTACTGTACCGCGGTTGCGCAAATGATCATGGCGCAATTATTTCCATCGATATTTGACGGTAGTAAGAAAAAGAAGCGGATGGTATCGACCTGTGTTCCTGGCGAACTCCATGAAATCGGCGCGCGAATGGTGGCGGATTTGTTTGAAATGCATGGTTGGGATACGGTATTCCTGGGTGCCGACGTACCCATAGAGTCCGTAATTGATATTCTGATTCAGCATGACGCGCACATTCTGACCATTTCAGTCACGCTGGCCTCTCATCTTGGCGAGGCGTCCGAAATGATCGCCGCCGTTAGGGCGAATCTTGCCTGTGCTAAAGTCAAAATCATGGTGGGCGGCGCTGCATTCAATATCGATCAAACGCTTTGGCGCAAGCTAAATGCTGACGGTTGGGCCAAAGATGGAGAAACCGCGGTCGCTGTCGCCGATACATTGGATAGAGCATCGTGATATTAGACGAGCACGCTGATGCTGTCGGCTTGGCGCTGATTTGCAATTACGATGGTCTGATTACCGAAGTGCTCTGCGACGACTTTGGTATACACGACGAGTTGGCCGGCGTAGCGCATTTTGTCAGCATTTTCGATGTTGCCTCCATTCAAAAAGGTTTGGCCTTGTTTCTGAAAGTTAAGGAACGCGGCGTGGTTTTCGATTGGGAAATCAATGTCTCTATCAACGGTGCCCCCACCGCATTTTGTTTTGCCGCGGCGGCCTTGGGGGATCGCTTAGTATTGTTGGGTTCGGTGGCCTCACAAGAGCACAACAAAATTTATGATGGCTTGAGTCATGTGATCAATAAACAGGTGAACAGTCTGCGTGGTTTGACCAAGGCCAGCAGTCCGGATTTGCCGCAAGCGCCTGACAGCGCAGCGCTTCCCGATCAGGTCACAGTTGAAATGATCACCGATATGCTGGCGCTGAATAATCGCTTGGTGAATGCCGAGCGGCAGTTGGCGCGCAAAAATGCCGAGTTGAAACGGTTGAGTGCGGTCATGAGCAAAGATCTTTATCTGGCGCACCGGATTTTGCATTGCACTGGCGAGGCTGTGATGATTGCAACTTTTGCGCGCCAGGTAATCGATGTTAATTCGGCGTACACCGCAATCACCGGATATAGCAAGTATGAGTCGGTGAATAAAGGCTTGGTTTTAAGCGAGCCGGGTTACGATCATCCTGAATTGCTTGAGGCCATTTGGAGTAGTTTGGAGACTCAAGGTCTGTGGCAGGGAGAGTGCCGAGGTCGGCGTAAAAATGGCGAATTGTTTCCGAAATGGCTGACCATCAGTATCGTCCCCGACGAGAGTGGGGAATCCGGGCATTACGTGGTGATCTTTTCCGATATCAGTCGCTTGAAGCATGCCGAAGAACAGTGGCAAAGGCTGGCGTTTTACGACGATCTGACCGATTTGCCGAATCGTACATTATTCAAAGACCGGCTGCAGCAGGCTATTGTCCTCGCGCAGCGCGATTCGGAACCCTTGGTGCTGCTGTTTATCGACCTTGATGATTTCAAATTGATCAACGACAGTTTGGGTCACGACGCCGGCGATAAATTGTTATGCGAAACCGCTTCTCGCCTGCAAGCTTGTACCCGAGAAGCGGATACTATCTATCGCCTGGGCGGCGACGAATTTACCGTTATCGTCCACGGCTGCCATGATGACCTTGACGCCAAGCATCTGTGCGACAAGATCATCAGCGTCTTGAGTTTGCCGTTTGCCATCCACGAGCATTCGGTCCACATTGGCGCCAGCATTGGGATTGCCCGTTATCCGATCGATGGCGACAATCCCGACACACTCATCAAGAACGCCGATGCCGCCATGTACGCCGCGAAAGCGCTTGGGCGCAATGCCAGCTGCTTTTTTTCCAAATCCCTGGGCGATAAAGTTACCAGCTATCTCAACCTGAAAACCCAGGTCGCTCAAGGCTTACAGCGTCGAGAATTTACCTTGTTTTTGCAACCGGAAATCGAGCTGTCTAGCGGGCGGGTGGTAGCGATAGAAGCCTTGGCGAGATGGCAACATCCCATTCGCGGCTTGGTCGGGCCCGATGAATTTATTGCCGTGGCCGAAAACTCTGGCCTTATCGTCGAATTGGGCGAGTTTGTGATTGCTGAAGCGCTCGGCATTGTCAGAGAGTTGCGGGATTTGGGCTGGACCGAGATGCGCGTTGGCGTCAACGTCTCGGGGCGGCATATCGCCTTGCCGCAGTTTGTCGGCTCTATCGTCAATCGGTTGCGGGAACAAAAATTACCCGGTCAGGCCTTGATACTGGAAATTACCGAGAGCACCGTATTGGAAAATATCGATTACGCCATAGACGTGTTGCGCGAGCTAAAGAGGCACGGGGTCGAGACAGCGATAGACGATTTTGGCACCGGCTACTCGTCGTTAAATTATCTGCGCCGTCTGCCGGTGGAGTTTCTGAAAATCGACAAATCCTTCGTTTCGGATGCCGATATGGCCGCTGAAAGCAAAACCATCATCCGGGCGATTTCGGCTATGGCCAAAAGCCTGGGGCTGAAAACCATAGCAGAAGGTGTAGAACGACCTGCGCAAGAGACAATCCTGCGGGAAATGGGCTGCGAGTTCGGTCAGGGTTATCTATATGCCAAGCCCATGCCTTATCACAAATTGGTAGAGTTTATTAGGTCCAGATCTTTAGTTGAGACCCTCTAACGGCAACACCTTTATCCAGAGACTGCTGCCAATAGGCTAGTGGTGCCACGTCGCCTTTTGAAAGCCGGCAAGTTATACTGCCCGCCAATTTTTCACCTCAGAGCACTATGCAAGCTTACCTGGACCTCCTCGCCGATATCATGAATAACGGCATCGACAAAAGTGACCGCACTGGCACCGGCACCCGCTCCTTGTTTGGTCGACAAATTCGTTATCAGTTGGCAGATGGTTTTCCGCTCCTCACAACCAAGAAGCTGCATTTCAAATCCATTGCTTATGAGTTGTTGTGGTTTTTACGCGGCGACACCAACATCAAATATCTTAATGATCACGGTGTCACCATTTGGGACGAATGGGCCGCGCCCAATGGTGAGTTGGGGCCGGTCTATGGTGCGCAATGGCGCAACTGGCAGGGGCCTGATGGCAAGAACTTCGACCAGATGCAAATTTTAATCGATGGATTGAAAAACAAGCCCGATTCCAGGCGACATATCATTAGCGGCTGGAATGTGACATTTCTACCGGACGAAGCTCTTGGGCCGCCCGAGAATGCGGCTGCTGGGCGAATGGCCCTGCCACCGTGCCATGTGTTGTATCAATTCTATGTGGCGAACGGTAAATTGTCTTGCATGATGACGCAGCGAAGTGCCGATTGCTTTTTAGGCGTGCCTTACAATCAGGCGAGTGTGGCCTTGTTGACTCATATGCTGGCGCAACAATGCGACTTGGGCGTGGGCGAGCTAATCATGTCGTTCGGCGACGTACATATTTATCGCAACCATTTCGAACAAGTTGAATTGCAACTCAGCAGGCAACCCTTGCCGCCGCCGCAACTACAGTTTAAACGCCGACCTGAATCGCTATTTTCCTACGAGTTTACCGATTTCGAGTTGTTGGGTTATCAGGCGCATCCGCATATCGCTGGCGCTGTTTCGATTTAGAGGCGAATATAGAGACGCAAAATCTTGCGTCTCTAGTGATGATCGCTAAGGATTCAAAGATTTACCGTTAAGCACTTACTTGTTGCCGGCCTTGATGTGGTCGACAGCTTCTTCAGCTGCTTTGGTGGCTACATCGGCGTGTCCCATTTTGCCGTGTTCAATCGCGCTTTCCAACGATTTGACCCCGGCATCGAGATGCGTTTTAGACTCGCCTTTGGCGACTTCAGCACCTTTTTTTGCATGGGTTAAGGCTGCATCGGCATGTTCTACCAAAATCGGGCTATGGCCGGCTTTACCGTGAGTGACCGCCTGGTTGGCATGTTCCAGCGCGGCTGCAGCGTGTTCCTCTGCGAATACGCCGGTGCTGACCAAAAGTAACGCACTGATAGTAACGGTTGTAAATGTGTTCATAATTCCCCCGGATTGCATTGTTGTGTTGGTTTGCTCCCATAGAGGGTGCTTGCTGATGACTTGATGTGCAGGAGAATGGTTCAAAATTAAATCCTGGCGTCAAAGCGGTCTCTGCAACACGGTTAGTGCGTTGGCTGGAGACTAGTGCCGGAATCATGCCTACAGAGAGGGGATGCCGGCAATGCTTTAGCCCCGCCAATGTTTAGCTTGCCAGCGGCGATAATCCTGGAAAGCTTGGCTCTAAATCCATTTTTGAGTATGAATAACGAAAAACGCTTGTTGATATTCGAACGTTTGGCAGAGGCCACGCCGAACCCAACTACAGAACTTAATTTCAGCACACCGTTTGAATTGTTGGTGGCGGTAGTTCTTTCCGCGCAGGCAACAGACAAGGGTGTGAACAAGGCGACGGCCAAGTTGTTTCCGCTAGCAAATACACCTCAGGCTATCCTGGCTCTAGGGGAGGAAGGTCTCAAGGAGCAGATCAAAACCATCGGTTTATTTAACAGTAAGGCGGCAAATGTCATAAAACTTTGCCAGACTCTGCTTGAGCTGCATGGTGGAGAAGTGCCACACCAACGTGAAGCGCTTGAGGCGCTTGCAGGTGTGGGCCGCAAAACGGCAAATGTCATCTTAAATACCGCTTTCGGTGAGCCCACTATTGCAGTGGATACGCATATTTTTCGAGTTGCTAATCGCGTCGGTCTGGCACCCGGCAAAAATGTTCTGGAAGTAGAGTGGAAATTGGATAAAACCGTGCCCAAGCAATACAAGAAAGACGCGCACCACTTAATGATTCTGCATGGCCGTTATATCTGTGTGGCCAGAAAGCCGCGTTGCGGTGCTTGCTGCATCGCCGATGTCTGCGAATTTAAGGCAAAGAATTTAGACTGAATATGCAATAATCAGAATAGAGCCACCAAGATTACGCGTCAGTCGTAAAGCCCCGGCGGCTGTATGCCGGAGCGACATAACTAAAAAATCACACGAGAGGATAAACCCATGAAAAAATTTAATAAATCTCCGCTGGCCGCTGCGATGGGTAGTGCCCTGCTGTCTGGTATGGCTGTCAACGTTCAGGCGGATGTTAACCCCTTCGCGGTGTCCGAATTGTCCAGCGGCTATATGCAAGTAGCCGACAATCATTCCAACGGTAAGATCAGCCAAGGCGCTTGCGGTTCCAATGCGATGGACGCGAATGGCGTCAAAAAAGGCGAAGCCAAAAAAGCCGTAGCCAAGAAAACTGAGGGTTCATGCGGCGAAGGGATGTGCGGCAGCATGATGAGCGGCGGCAAAATGAAAAAAGGCATGGAAAGCGCTTGCGGTGCGATGATGAAAGGTAAAGAAGGGGCTTGCGGCATGGGTATGATGACCGGTGGCGGCATGATGAGTATGGGCAGCATGGGCGGTAAGGATCACGGTGCCGACAAGTCTAAAAAAGCCGAAGAAGGCAGCTGTGGCGCGATGATGGGTGGAGACAAAAAAACGGCTGAACATAGCTGCGGAGCGATGATGAAAGGCGAGGAAGGTAGTTGCGGGAGTAAAATGGACCCAGCCAAATCCGCTAGCCATTAATTTCGAACTATCGCCATTAGACCGACACTATGGATTTTAATGATTTACAGCAGCTGGTTATCGATTACGGCTACCTAGCCTTGTTTATCGGTACATATCTGGAAGGCGAAACCATTCTGGTAATTGCCGGTTTTTTAGCCCACGGCGGCTATTTGGAATTGCAATGGGTAATGCTGACTGCGTTTCTCGGGACCTTCGCCGGCGACCAGACTTTTTTCTATCTGGGCCGCTGGAAAGGTATAGCCTTTCTCGAAAAACGTCCGCTTTGGCACAGCAAAACCGACAAGGTTTTCGATTTGCTGCACAAGCACCAGATACCGGTGATATTGGGATTTCGTTTTCTCTACGGCGTGCGAAACGTCACGCCATTCGTGATCGGTGCCAGCAAGATTCATCCACTGAAGTTTTTCTTGCTGAATTTCCTCGGTGCCGGTATTTGGGCGATAGCGGTCGGCTATCTGGGTTACACATTCGGTGAATTTGCCGAATCCATCATGGGCCAAGTCAAAAAATACGAAATGTATATTTTGGGTGTGCTGGTGGCGATCGGTGTGGCCTTGTTCTGGCGGTCTACGCATAAACCGGAAACCCCTGAAACGCCGGAAGAGTAAGTTATGGATAGTATTCGCAATCTGGTGGACGGTGCTGGCTTAGGCTTACGGCGTTCGTTTTTGAGCGAGATTGTCGAATCGCCGCTCAGCAATGTCGATTTTTACGAAGTGGCCCCAGAAAATTGGATGACTATAGGCGGCAAGTTCGGCAAGCAATTTCGGGCCATGACCGAACGTTTCGATTTTGTCTGTCACGGTCTGTCATTATCGATAGGAAGCAGCGACCCGCTCGACGAACAATTCCTGCGGGATCTGAAAGTGTTCATCCGAGAGCACGGCATTAAGTTTTACAGCGAACATCTAAGCTATTGCAGCCATGGCGGGCATTTATACGATTTGATGCCGATGCCGTTTACCGAAGATGCCGTCAAACATGTTGCGGCGCGCATCCGAAGAGTGCAGGATATTCTTGAACAGCGCATGGCTATCGAAAACATATCCTATTACGCTGCGCCGGGCCAGGAAATGGCCGAAATCGATTTTTTCAACGCGATAGTCACTGAAGCCGACTGCGATGTGCTGATTGACATAAACAATATCTACGTAAACAGTATCAATCATGGCTACGATGCCGATACCTTTCTGCAAGCCATGCCTGCCGAACGCATCGCTTACGCGCACATTGCCGGTCATTATGTGGAAGCAGAGGATTTTCTGGTCGATACCCACGGTGCGCCGGTGGTTGATCCTGTTTGGAATCTGCTAGGTAAAGCGTATGAGCGATTCGGTGTATTCCCTACCCTGCTTGAGCGCGACTTCAACATTCCCTCCTTATTTGAATTAAGCAAAGAAGTAGACACAATTCAGGCCATTCAGCAGCATTATTGGGCTGACCGGCAAAAACAGGTGGCTTAGTGTCAGCCGATTTCCAGGTCACCCAAGGCCAATTTGCGGCTTATATCAGAGATCCGGAAAACAATCCGCCGCCGGCAGATGTCGAACATCGGCGTATGGCGATGTATCGGGAGTTGTTTTTCAACAATATCGATAGCTTTATTGCCAGTAATTTTCCGGTGTTGCGAGCCATCTTTAGCGATACGCAGTGGCTGGAAATCACCCAGGATTTTTTTGCCCGGCATAGCTGCGAAACGCCCCATTTCTCTGAAATATCTGAAGAGTTTTTAGCCTATCTGCAAAACGAACGTGACAATCCTGGCGATTATCCGTTTCTGTTGGAATTGGCGCATTACGAATGGGTGGAGATGGCCTTGTCGATTGCCAAGGACATGCCGGTGCAGGGCGATGGTGATTTTCTGGAGAACCTATTGCTTCGTGGCATGGTGTTGTCACCGTTGGCGTGGCCGCTGCTTTACCGCTATCCGGTGCAGGCAATCGGCCCGAATTCTTTGCCGCTAGAGCCGCCGGAACAGCCGACGTGTCTGATCGTTTACCGCGACAGCCTCGACAATGTGCATTTCCTTAAAACCACCGGTTTGATCATCCGTTTGTTGCAAATTTTGCAGGACAAGGGGCCTATGACCGGCGAAGAATGTTTACAAACGGTCGCTAGGGAATTCCCTCAACTCGATAGCCAGGCTTTAATGGCCAACGGTCCGCCGATGCTGCGGGAACTGGCTGAAAAAGGTATTCTTATCCCTGCTGTTGATGCCTAAAGCTGTGTACCCACACTAGGCCATCCTCGTTCCACTGCATGCCGCTGTGCATCTTCAAAATTAAATCCTTATATATCGCCAAGTTCGGATAGCCCTCGGCGCGGGCATCCGCATCGCTTATATCGCCTATTCTTTGGCGCTCTACGCTAATCACTTCAAATACTTCGTCTTCCAATACAAAGGTTTCGCCTGGGTAGGCATATAAGCCGTCGCGGCGCTGCTGGGTCTTTTCACCCGAGAGTGCTGCCGCCACCAATTTCGGGTGACGTACCAAACGCTCGATGCTGCAAGATTTTTCGGGGTATTGAGTCATGAATGCGGATGTCCTTGAAATGCGCGATACAAAAGCTGGGCACTTTAAAAGCCTGGAACACGCATTGCAAGAGACATCCGTTAGCGAGTTCGCAAATTATTTATAAGTTGTGGGACTAATCCTACACTTTAAGGGAGGTTTTATAGATAAACCTACTTTTCCTACCTATACTTTTTTCGAACTGAATTTCGACGCCAATATACCGAAACGATTGGCGTAACTATGCCTTGGAACCATAAAGAGCAATTGAGAGTAAACCAATATGTCTATATTCCATTTCGCGGTAATGATTTGCGTTGCATCAATCTCCGCCGGAATTGCCGCTTGGATCACCAAAAGAGGTTGTAAAGCTGCCGCGCAAACTACCCTGAACAATAAAGCACCAGCCTTGTCGGTAGCCGAAGTAGAAAAATACATTTCCGGTTTAGACCGGTTTGCCGAGCAAGTCACACCGGTATGGGCGGCGCAAATAGACTCGACCCGCCAACAAATCGAGCAGGCGATCACCGTATTAACCCAGCGTTTTGCCGGTATTACCAGTAATCTGGATATGGCTTTGAAATCTTCCCATTCCACCCTAAGCGGCAATGGCGAAGAGGTATTTGTCGCCAGCAATGCCCATTTGCAAAAAGTTGTGCATTCCATGGATGCCGCCTTGCAGGAAAATTTGGCGGTTCTGCAAAAGATTCGATCCTTGGCCGGATTCGTAGACGAACTAAAACAGATGGCCAAGGAAGTGGCACGTATTGCGGAGCAAACCAACCTGATTGCCCTGAACGCCGCGATCGAAGCCGCCAGAGCCGGAGAAGCAGGCCGTGGTTTTGCCGTGGTCGCGGATGAGGTCAGAAAGCTATCCAACTTGTCCGGCGAAACCGGCAAGCAGATCGGCTCCAAAGTAGAGCAAGTTAGCTCCGCTATCCAAACGGCCTTGGTAGCGGTGGAAAAAAGTGCGCAAAATGAGGCTGAGGCGGTTACGGCTTGTAACGGCAATATTCAAACAGTGATGGATAGCTTGCATGAGGTGTTTGCCAAATTGCAGGGCTATTCAAACAATCTGAGCCATTCGGCACACGCCATAAAAGGCGAGATAGACGAATCCTTGGTGCATTTTCAATTTCAAGACCGGATCGGCCAAATTCTGGAGCACGTCAAAGACAGCATTGTCGATTTCCCAAAACAGCTCAGCCACAGTCATGACGGAGGCGTATTCGCCTTACGACCGATAGATGCCGAGCGCATTTTAAGTAGTTTGACCAGTACTTACACGATGGAGTCGGAACATCATGCCCACGGTGGGGGCGGTCGAGTCGCTGAACCTCAAACGCAAGAAATTACCTTTTTCTAGGATTTAAGCAAATGGCAAAAACGATCTTGGTAGTAGACGATGCAGCTTCGGTGCGTCAAGTGGTGGGCATAGCCCTTAAAGGCGCTGGGTATGATGTGATAGAAGCTTGCGACGGCAAGGACGGTTTGAGCAAGCTCAACGGTCAGAAAATTCATTTGATCATATCCGACGTCAATATGCCGAATATGGACGGTATTACCTTTGTGAAGGAGCTAAAGCAATTACCGGCCTATAAATTTACCCCGGTGATTATGTTGACCACCGAATCTCAAGAAGGCAAGAAGCAAGAAGGCCAGGCTGCGGGCGCCAAAGCCTGGGTGGTCAAACCGTTCCAGCCTGCGCAAATGTTAGCGGCTGTGTCCAAACTGATTCTGCCTTGATCCGACTATGAACTACGAACAGCCAGTCACACGGTTTCGCCGGTTCATATGACTAATTCAGACTACTTCCAGCGAGATCGTTCATGCCCAGCCTAACCATTCAAGACGAGTTAACCATTTATACCTCGGCAGATCAAAAATCGAATCTGCTGATGTTTCTAACGGCGGGTGACGATTTGGAAATCAATCTTGCCAACGTCACCGAAATTGATACCGCTGGCCTACAGTTGTTGATTCTGATCAAACGGGAAGCCGCGCATTTGGGTAAGAACCTGCGCTTTGTTATGCATAGCAAAGCCGTGTTGGATGTATTGGAGCTAGCGAATCTGACGGGTGCTTTTGGCGATCAGGTTGTGCTGACCCAAAATTGAGGAGTTTGCGAAATGAGTTTTGATGACCAAATGCGAGATGCGCTGAAGACTTTTGTGATCGAAAGTCTGGAGTTGTTGCAAGACATGGAAGACGGTTTGCTAAGTCTGGAAGAGGACCAGGAACCGTCTGAACGGATTAACGCCATCTTCCGAGCTGCTCATACCATTAAGGGGTCGGCGGGATTGTTCGGTCTGGATCACATCGTTGCCTTCACCCATGTGGTGGAAAGCGTACTGGATACCTTGCGCGATGGAAAATTGAGCGTGTCTCCAGAGTTGGTCGCCATTCTTCTGCCTTGTTGCGACCATATGATTGAGCTGATTCAAGCGGTTGCTGACGGCGAATTAAACGCCAATCCCACCATGACTGCCGCTGAGCGACAATTGCTGGATGGATTGGAGATGTTTTTGAAGCCGGAGTCGAAGCACGCGATGACAACCATGCAGCGTGCTGACGAACAACTCCAATCCAGCGGTGGCGGCGCAATCGAGAGTGGCAATTGGCATCTATTTATTCAATTTGGGGAAAACTGCCTGCGCGACGGCATGGACCCATTATCATTTATCCGTTATCTGGCGAAGCTGGGCGAGATAATGATGCTGACAACTTTCAGTCACGCGATGCCGGATGCCGAAACCATGGATCCAGAGAGTAGTTATCTGGGCTTTGAAATTGTCTTGAAAAGCGATGCCGACAAAGTCGCTATCGAAGAAGTGTTCGATTTTGTTCGCGAGGGTAGTTATATCCATATTTTGCCGTTGGAAGACAGAATTCCCTATTACGTGGATTTGATCAATTCGCTGGGTGAGGACAATTCCCAACTCGGTGAGTTACTGTTGAAAAGCGGCGTAATTACTCAGCGCGAACTGCAAGAAGGACTGAACGCCCAGCAAGCGCAAGCGCCGCTACCGAACACTCGTCTTGGTGAAATTCTGGTCGATCAACAAGTGGTGCAGCAGCCGCTGGTCAATGCGGCGTTGGAAAAGCAACAACAGATTAAAGACAACAAAGCGCGAGAAAATCAGACGATACGGGTTGATGCCGAGCGCCTGGATAAACTAATCGATGTGATAGGCGAGCTGGTGATTTCCGGTGCCGGTGTCAACCTGCGAGCCCTGCAGACCAGCGATTCGGCGCTATTGGAAGCCACCAGCGAGATGATGCGTCTGGTCGAAGAAGTCCGCGACGGTGCCTTGCAACTGCGCATGGTGGCCATAGGGGGAACATTCAGCCGCTTTCAAAGAGTGGTGCGCGATGTCGGTAAAGAGTTGGGCAAAGACATCAGTTTGGTAATCACCGGCGGCGATACCGAAGTTGATAAATCGGTTGTGGAGAAAATCGGCGACCCGCTTATGCACTTGGTGCGGAATGCGATGGATCATGGTATCGAATCGGCCGAACTTCGCGCCGCCCGGGGCAAGTCTAGTCGCGGCGAGCTGAGATTAAATGCCTACCACGAGTCTGGCAGTATCGCGATAGAAGTCAGCGATGACGGTGGTGGGCTTGATCGTGATCGAATTTTGGCAAAAGCCATCGAAAAAGGTTTGGTGCTACCCGATGCCAAGCTAAGCGATCACGAAATTTATAGCTTGATATTCGAACCCGGTTTTTCAACCGCCAGCCAGATTTCCAATCTATCCGGGCGTGGCGTGGGCATGGATGTGGTCAAGCGCAATGTTACCGATTTACGCGGCGATATCGAAGTGGAAAGCAGGCCGGGCCAAGGTTCCACCATCCGTATTCGGTTACCACTGACATTAGCCATCATCGATGGCTTCCTGGTGGGAGTGGGTAAGTCGTCGTATGTGATTCCTCTCGACCGGGTTGTCGAGTGTCTGGAATTGTCCGGCGATTTAAATAACCGGGACTACATGGATTTGCGCGGCGAGGTGCTGCCTTTCATTCGTTTGCGCGATCTGTTCAACATTTGCGGCGATCAGCCACGTAGGCCGAATGTGGTGGTAGTTCACTCCGGCGGCGTGAAGACCGGATTGGTGGTAGATCGATTAATCGGCGAATTTCAGACCGTGATCAAGCCGCTTGGCAAATTGTTCGGCCATGTTGAGGGCCTGGGTGGGTCGACTATTTTGGGTAGTGGTGAAGTTGCTTTGATTTTGGATGTGCCGGTCTTGGTGAGCGCCTTTGAACATAAGCTTCAGGGCAATATGCACTTGGCTCAAGCCTGAGCGGAATTGTAAATACATTCGCATTGCAAACAAGGGATATTCGCCATGAGAACTAATCAACCCATTACAGACGTCGAATTGGATTTTTCTGAAGAAGACATCCTCACGTCTACTACGGATTTACGTGGATTTATCACCAGCGCCAGCCCGGCCTTCATCAAACTGAGCGGTTTTACTGAGAACGAATTACTGGGCCAGCCTCACAACCTTGTTCGCCACCCTGATATGCCCGCTGAGGCTTATGAATGGATGTGGCGTACTATCGAGTCCGGCTGTACCTGGCGGGGTTTGGTCAAAAACCGTTCTAAAAATGGCGATTTCTATTGGGTGGAAGCCAACGTTTCACCGATGTACAGCGAAGGCCAAGTGATCGGTTATCGCTCTATTCGATTCAAACCCGTTAGAGCCGAGGTTGAGAAGGTGGCGGCATTGTATGCGGATATCAAAGCCGGACGTATCAAAGACCCATTTAAAGAAGGCAAGCTTTTCAGCATGCTGAGCAACATTAAGCTGTGGCAAAAATTTGTAGCCTTAATTGTGCTGGCTATTGCCATGTTCGCCGTGCCAACCTACTTCTTGTTGGGGGGCAATATTGAGAATAAGGATTTTGCGTTAAAGGAAAAACAAGGTGTTCATTACACCACTGAAACCATCAAGCTAATGCAACTGGTGGTGGAACACCGCGGCTTGAACGCGATGGTCATCGCCGGCAATAGTCAGGAGACCGTTCGGCGTGACGCTAAACGCAACGAAGTTAATGAACAGATCGCCCATATCGCCACGATGGACAGCCATTTGTCCGAATTTGAGCTGACTAAAGCCTGGCAAGCCTTAGCGGAAAAATGGCGGAACTTGGCTGCTTCCGTTAATACACTCGATGCGCAAGCCAATGTTGCTAGGTACGGCGAGCTTATCGAACAATTGCATGCGTTCAACCGCAAGGTGACCGACGTTTCGGGATTGGCATTGGACCCTGAAACCAATACCTACTATGCCCAAGCGCTAGCAATTACCTTATTTCCCGACTTATCCGAACAATTAGGCTTACTCAGAGGAGTAGGATCCCCTATTTTGCTGAGAAAGACGGTGACATCCGCAGAAGCCGCTTATCTGCGGGCATTAGTTGCGAATACTGAAGAAACTTTGGAGATTGTCGATGAGAACATCTCTAAAGTTGGCAATATGGATGCCCAACTCCGCTCCGCGTTACTGAAAGCCAGCGCTGATGCCAAACAAGTTCTGGCTTTGACCGAAACCGAAATTTTACAACCGGAGAAGTCCGCTCTTTCAGCGAATGAATATTTCAGCACTGTGACTAGAGCCATCCAACAAAACTTCGCGTTATCAGCCGGATTCAGCAAGCTGTTATACGCTGGATTGGATGAGCGAGTGGCTCGCCTAGATGGAACCCTCTACATCACACTGGCCGTAGTGTCTGTGTTCCTGTTGGGTTTCCTGGCGCTGAGTTGGTATATCGCAATGGGCGTACTCCGTCCGGTCAACGCGATGATTCATGCTATGACGCTGTTCGGGCGCGGCGAAATGCCGCCAAACGATGCCAAAAACTACGGTTTGGAATTTAATCAGCTTAACGAAGGTATCAAGGCAGCTGTATTTTCTGTGCAGTCTTTGATCGCCGACGCGGTTATGTTGTCAAATGCCGCAGTGGATGGGCAACTCTCTACTCGAGCGGATGCCACCAAGCACCAAGGGGATTTTAGGACAATCGTCGAAGGTGTTAACCATACCTTGGAAGCGGTCATCGGTCCGCTAAATGTGGCGGCTGAGTACGTTGACAATATTTCCAAGGGTGCCATCCCCGCGAAAATCACCGACAACTACAACGGTGATTTCAATACCATTAAAAACAACCTGAATAACTGCATCGAGGCGATCAGCAGCATGGTGGAAGAAGCCGCTGCTCTGGAAAAAGCCGCTATCGAAGGCCGTCTGGCTACCCGGGCCGACGCCAGCCAATACCAAGGCGACTTCCGCAAAAT